>ENA-OUQL01000014-OUQL01000014.1-human-gut-metagenome-genome-assembly--contig:-NODE-14-length-247508-cov-14.829_pt1 | contig 247508 bp, 225 predicted proteins | sample MGYA00237945_ERZ548829 | MGnify/ENA primary metagenome ERZ548829 (study PRJEB26490, sample SAMN05194708) | human gut metagenome | biome: terrestrial biome; feature: human-associated habitat; material... | reverse complement strand
GATTGGCAGTCCATTATTAAGTTTTTTATTATGTTCCCTTTGTACACCGTTGCAAAATTCCATGAAGAGAAAGGCGAGATTTTGGCTCTTACTCCTTGGGTGGATGCAGTTATTTCTGACCAACGTTGTTATATAATTAACGAGCAAAACTTTAATAAGATTTTTAAGTTTGATGAGGTGATTAAAAACCAAGTAGCCGCAAGCGAACCTGAGATCCGTAGCATGGATTTTATCGGTGATAGTGATGCCTTTATGATGTTGCTTGGGAAATCTGTTCGCCAAAAAAATGCTATGGCAAAAGTAATCATGCAAAGACGAATCGAGAAGATCAAAAAATTCTCGCCCAAGTATATCCGAGAACAAATTGAACATCAACCCGAACTTTCCTTTATATCGTATACGCCTGATGATAAGATCATCATAGACGAAAAGTCATTCAAAGCTGTCGTGGGCATCCTTTGCGGCAGGATTAACTTGGACTTAATTACTAAGGAACTGAATGGACTGGTAGAGAATGAGTAAAGCTGCAAAATTATCCCTTTCAATCAGTTGCTTTTTGCCGCTGTTTTTTATATTTTGGGCGGAAAATCTGTGCGCAGCCTACTGCTCATTTGCGACAGTTGAAAACGAAAATCTATTTCAGACGTTGTTTAGCCAATCCGAGTGTTTTCGCTTTAATGCCTGCATGTCTTTCGTGTGGTTTGCGTTTTTTTTAATTGGTATAATAGGGATTATTTGCTTTTGCAAAAGCTTTCTAAAAGCCAGAAAGCTATCTAAAGAAACGATTATTTTGACGAAAGCAGAAAATATTACTGCTGACTATTATTTCACGTATTTTTCCCTATTTGTAATATCGTTTTTTGGGGTCGACCCTACCAAACTCAAAGATGTCTTAATCCTTTCTGTCCTAATGGTATTAATCATTTGGGTTTATATGGCAAATGAAATGTACTTTGTAAATCCGGTTTTGAATATAGTCGGCTATAAAGCATTCTCTATTGTGTACCACAAGAGTACTTCTGCCAAAAGGTTAGATGATGATAAATCACTTCAGTCATTTGAAATTAAAGTCTTTTCCAGAGAGCCATTGAACCGAATGACCAGGGAGAAACTCTTTGTGACGTTCAGCCCTCATGATTTTTCTATTTGCTATTCTATTCCGCGGGAAAAGTCGGATTTATGAAATCCATTTTCAAAGGCAAAGGAGCATACGCTCATGTTACACCCCGGTCTTTATGAACAAGTCATCAACAATGCCTTGACGGGCGAGCTTGCGGAGATCCCGGAGGCCCGCAAGTCCGTCGCGCCCATTGACAAGGCGGAGGCCTCCAAGGTGCTGGCGCAGTATCTGGCGGATGTGGTTCAAAAGGGCTTGGATAACGTGCTGGACAACGGCGGGGATATTTCTGCCCAGATCGGGCTGACCAACCAGATCGTTAATCTCATTCAAAATACAACGAAGGAAGCTGACTTTGCCGCGCTTGGCGTTGACCGGCGGGCAGAGCAGCTTCTTGCGCTTTTGCGGGAGACCGACCCACGGTTAGCGGTGGGGAAAACAGCGGCGGACATAGAGCGCCCAGAGACCTCCATCGCACAAAGCTCCCTTTTCACCGGGGCTGTGCATGAGCCGCAGATGTTTACAGAGCTCAAAAAGGAAATCGTCTCGGCCGACCGGATCGACATGCTGGTGTCCTTCATCAAATGGAGCGGCCTGCGGCTCATCATGGATGAACTGCGGGAGTTTACGCAAAACGGCGGCGAGCTCCGCATCATCACCACCTCCTACATGGGCGCAACAGATGTGAAGGCCATTGAGGAGCTTCGAAAGCTGCCCAATACGCACATCAAGGTCAGCTACAACACCAAGACGACCCGCCTCCACGCCAAGGCATATATCTTTTACCGCGAAACCGGCTTCACGACGGCTTATGTTGGCTCGTCCAATCTGTCAAATGCGGCACTGACCAGCGGTCTTGAATGGAACACCAAGGTAACGAAACGCGACTTACCCGAAACTATCGACAAGATCGCCGCTACCTTCGAGTATTACTGGAATGACCGCGAATTTGAATACTACGCGGAGGATCAGCGAGAGCGCTTGGCACGGGCGCTGAAGGCGGAAAAATATTTCGACACCAACAATGCCGACGTCTACACCATGGACATCAACCCCTATTCCTACCAGCAGGAGATTTTGGACAAGCTGGAGGCAGAGCGCACTGTTCGTGGCTATACGCACAATCTGGTGGTGGCGGCCACCGGTACCGGCAAGACGGTCATCTCTGCACTGGATTACAAGCGTTTCCGCAAGCAGAATCCGGATAGACCCTGCCGCCTGCTCTTTGTGGCGCACCGGGAGGAAATCCTCAAGCAGAGCTTGTACACCTTCCGCGCCGTGCTCAAGGACGCAAACTTTGGTGAGCTATTTGTGGGCAACTATAAGCCAGAGAGCATCGACAACCTGTTTCTGTCCATCCAGACCTTCAACTCACAGAGCTTCACGGAAAAGACGAGACCCGATTTTTATGATTACATCATCGTGGACGAATTCCATCATGCCGCCGCGCCGACTTACCAGAAGCTCTTGTCCTACTACCAGCCGCGCATCCTGCTGGGCTTGACCGCTACTCCGGAGCGTATGGACGGCAAGAACATCCTGCCCTACTTCAACAATCGTATCGCCGCTGAGATCCGTTTGCCGGAAGCCATTGACCGAAAGCTCCTGTGCCCGTTCCAGTATTTTGGCGTTACCGATACGGTGGATCTGGATGCGCTTAAATGGTCTGCCGGTGGCTACCAAAAGAGCGAGCTGGAGCACATCTACACGTTCAGCGGGGCTGTTGCCGACCGCCGCGCCGACCATGTGGTGACGGCACTGCTGAAATATGTGACGGACATTGACGAGGTGAAGGGTCTCGGCTTCTGTGTGACGGTAGATCACGCGGAATTTATGTGCCGTTATTTTAACGACCACAACATCCCGTCCATGTGCCTCACCGGGCAATCTTCGGACGAGGAAAGAGCGGCGGCCAAGTGGCGCTTGGTGTCCGGCGAGGTGCGGTTCATCTTCGTCGTGGACATCTACAACGAGGGCGTTGATATTCCAGAAGTCAATACGGTTCTGTTCCTGCGACCCACGGAGTCGTTGACGGTTTTCTTGCAGCAGCTGGGACGCGGTCTGCGTCTATCCGAGGACAAGGAATGCCTGACCGTGCTGGACTTCATCGGTCAGGCGAATCGAAAATACAATTTTGAAGATAAGTTTGCGGCGCTGCTGTCGAATACCACCCGCAGCGTGAGCCGTGAAATTAAAGATGGTTTTGTGTCCGTCCCCAAGGGCTGCTATATCCAGCTGGAGAAGAAGGCGGCCAAATACATTTTGGAGAATATCCGCGCGTCCTATGGCAATACGGCTGGGTTGGTGGCTCGTGCAGCATCTTTTGCGGAGGACAGTGGGCTGGAGCTGGCGCTCAAAAACTTCTTGGATTACTACCATCTCGATCCGCGGGCGATCTACAAGTTTTCCTCCTTCTCTCGCATTTGCGCCAGAGCGGATGCCATCGAGGACTTTTCGGAGCCGCTGGAGGACATCCTGACCAAAGCGTTTGCAAAGCTTGCCGTGATCGACTCCCGACGCTGGATTTCGTTCCTGCTGGACGTCCTTCCTCGTTTGGACAATCTTGATTTTGCAGCGCTTCCGGATGCGGAAAAGCGGATGATGCAGATGTTCTATGTCACCGTCTGGGGCAAGGTGGTGGAGGACTGGGACGACGAAGAGGTGCTTAGTAACCTCTATGCCCTGTCTGACAGCACGGTTCTGCTCGGTGAACTCCTGGAGCTGCTGCGCTATCGCTTCGAGCAGATCGACTTTATCGACGAGCCGGTGGAGTTGGGCTTCGACTGCCCGTTGGATTTGCATTGCACCTATACCCGCGATCAACTGCTGGTAGCGATGGACTTTATGAAACCGGCAACTGTGCGTGAGGGTGTTAAATGGCTGCCGGACAAGCAGTTAGACGTATTCTTTGTAACGCTGAACAAGGCGGATAAGGACTATTCGCCCACCACCATGTACAACGACTACTCCATCAATGAGAGCTTGTTCCATTGGCAGAGCCAGAGCACCACGGCGGAGAATTCGCCCACCGCTCAGCGCTATATCCACCACAAGGAACGCGGCAGCAAGGTGCTGCTGTTTGTCCGTGAGTTTAAGTCAGACCGTGTGACTGGTGGTGCGGAGGCGTACACCTATCTGGGAACGGCGAGCTATGTGAAGCACACAGGCAGCAGGCCGATGAATATCACCTGGCAGCTGGACCGCCCAATCCCGGCGAAGTTCTTGAAGAAGACGAATAAGTTGGTTGTGGGCTGATTAAATTCGCACAGGAACGCCATAACGAACTGGAACAAAAAGACCGTTGTGGATCAGAACCCAATCATTCATATATTCCAGGCGAACATCGAGCCAGCGCCCATCCAGCCAACATGCAAAGCAGTCTCCACAGTGAAGCCCGCCATATAGTGTCCCCGTATCGAATACGATATCTGGCCTATCCTGATTCCAAATTAATCGTCCAATCATAATTGTCGTCTCCTGTAGGAGGAAGGTTCATGAAGTTTTTTGAAGCGGTTCCTGGTGAGCTTTTTTCACCTTTGGCCTCGCCCAACCGCGCACTATACGCAGATGCTCTGGATGTGCTGTACACCGCATACCGTGAAAACCTTAAAATACGCGAAGACACGCTGTATTCTATGCTCCGCAGTAGATTGGAGCAGCAACTGGCGGATGCCACATTTGAAGGGGAAGATATTGATGAGGAGGAGTTGCGGGATATCTCCGGCCGTGCACGCTTTTTGATTCGGAAGCTCTGCGGTAAAGGCTGGTTTGAAAAAGAGCGAGGTGACGATTTTGAGGAGTATATTACCGTCCCAAGTTACAGCAGCCGGCTGCTGGAGCTGTTTCACCAACTCCGGGATGATCGTCCTGCTCGCGGATTTTCCTATGTGTTTGGTACCTACTCTGCTCTGAAGGTCGCCAATGAGAGCGAAAGCGTTTACGATAAGATGGCCGCAATTTACAGTGCCTATGATAACACCAGTGCTCTCATAAATTTGTTGCAAATGGTCTATCACAATGTGAAGCATTATTTTCAGATGCAGATAGATATGCAGGACGTCAATCAGGTATTGGCCTCTCACTTCAACGAGTTTGGACAGAAAGTAGTTGAGGCATACATACGACCGTTGAAAATTAAGGACTCCGTCCCAAAGTATCGCGTTCCAATTCAATCTGTTTTGAGAAGCTGGGCTGAGGATGATGCTCTGCTGCTTGCCATGGCGAACGCAGCTTTGCAGGATAAACGAGGAGATACAGTGGAAAACTGCCGTTCCGATCTGCTGCAAAAGATTTTCTGGATCGACGAGCGATATGACAATATAGAGCATGACTATCTCGATGAAATAGATGCGCAGGTTCGCCGCTATACGAGAGCAGCAACGCAAAAGGTAGAAAACCTGACAAATCGCGATCAAAATGTTCGGGGAAACTTGAATGTACTGCTCACGGCATTGTCGCGCAATCGACGCGACGGTGATTTAGTAGACCGGATACAACCGGTATTTCAGCTTTATGAGCAGTCATTCCTTTCTGAAAAAAGCTTGTGGTATCGAAAGCGCCCCGAAAAACGGACAAAAGCTGCCACGGTTCTTATTCAGGAAACGGCTTCCGATGCAGATGCAGCCGCGCAGGCCGCACAGCTGCTGCGTTCCGAATATGGCCGCGCGGCCATTGCCGCCTATGTGCAGGGATGGTTGGGGGATGCAGATGTTCGCTACTCCAAAGATTTAAACATTAAGGATGATAAATCCTACATCATGAGTTTGCTGGCTGTATTGACCAGCGGAGATTCTGCCGCAGGCCATCAGATCAAAGAACTGGGCGGCTCGTTTCATGAAAATGGCTATTCCATCCCTCAGATGCAAATTCGACGGAAGGAGAAGAAAAATGGATTTTGACTTCATTCGTAGTGCGACCTCCAAGGAATTAGAACAGTTCAAGTCCGTTTGCAACCAGCTTCTTAGCCGGACTTATATTGTGCGAACACTGTTTCGGCCGGGCAAAGGAAGGGTGAATAACCCGGATTATACGTTTTTATCTCTGCATTACGAAGCGGTGCAAGAATATCTTAGTCTGCTGGATTGGGATCTGCGCAAAGATGATTTAAACGGCTATTTCTATGTGATCAATACGGACGAAGCGAACCGCTGCAACCTGAACAAAAAAGAAACAGCCATTCTCCTTGCCCTACGCATGATCTATGAAGAAAATCAGGAACAACTCGGTCTGGAGCAGGATGCCGTTTGTACCGTGCGTGATGTTTTAGAAAAGGTCGTCACGGATTACGCAATCCTTCCAGCAAAGCCCAATATGGACGAAGTGAAGCGTGCGTTGACATTGCTGGAAAATCACTCGATTATTCAGCGGATTGAGGGAAAGTTCAATCAGAGCGGTTGTAAATTTGCCATATTACCGACCGTGTTGGCTGCAGTCTCTAGCGAAAAGCTGAATGATGTTGTGTCTGTACTGCGAAAGGAGGGCGATACCGATGAAGAAACTGAAGAAGATCCTGCTAATTAACTGGCTGTATTTCAGCAAAGAGATCATCGAGGTGGGGGATGTTAATTTCCTGACTGGAAAAAACGGTGCGGGAAAATCCACAGTAATTGATGCCCTTCAAATCGTTCTATTGGGAGAAACAAATGCCCGCAACTTTAATCAGGCTGCCAATGAAAAGTCTCAGCGCACGCTGGACGGTTATTTGCGGGCGGATATGGATGAGAATAACCCATATTCCCGCCGAGGAAAAGATTTCTCCAGCTACATTGCCTGCGAGTTTCAGGACGATGTGGCGGGCAGCAGCTTTGTCACGGGTATCGTTTTTGATTGCCGCAGTGATGGAAGCAGGCAGGATCGCTTTTTCATTTATGTGGGAACGCTGCCTGAGAATTGTTTTGTTGAAAACGGAGAGGCTATGGAGATTCCTGCGCTGCGCCGGTTTTTGAAGCAGAATTACGCTAAGGCAGAGATTTATGACACGCAGAAGGAATATCGCAGGAATATGCTGTCAAGATGGAATGTGCACAACGAGCAAATCCTTCGAATGATGAAAAAGGCGGTATCTTTTCGTCCTATCGTGGATATTCAAAAATTCATTACCGAGAATATCTGCGACATACCAGAAAAGCCTGATATTGAGGCCATGCAGCAGAATATCCGGGATTACAAGCGCCACGAAATGCTGGCACAGCGTCAGGAGGAAAAACTGATCGCTCTGCAAGAGATCAGCAAACTCTATCGTGAAATGAATCAGGCCATCGACCGCTGGCGGGTGCAGTCATTTTTGGCGCTTTGGTCCAAAAAAGAAATGGAACAAGCCCAAATTGACCGATTTGAGCTTGAAAAGAGCGACTGTAACGCGGAATTAGCCACAATCGAAAAGAGCATCACGACGATCTCTGATCGAATCACACAGAAAGAGAACCGCAGGCGCGAACTTGACTTGGCCTGTGCACAGAGCAGTGTGTTTCAGGAGGAAGAAAAACTCCGCAATCGGAAGCAGACGCTGCTGGATGAGAAAAAAAGGCTGACGCAGGATCTCCAAGCCTTGGCAATGGAAATAAAAAGGGAATCCCTTCAGCTGAATGGTCTGTGTGACGCAATCTTGAAACAAAATGCAGAAGAAGTCCTCGTGCCTGTGCAGGAAGCGGCCGAAAGCGTTCTGAAGTCTTATTCGCTTTTTACATCCGGAAGCTATGAGATATTTTCCTATTCAGCGTCACCCTTTGAGATCGCCCAGCAGGCGGCGGCCGAGCTTACTAAGACTATCCGAGATGCGCTGCACAAAGCAGAAAATCGTCTGGCGGAGTTGAAAGAGGAACAGGATCAAAAGCGCACCGTCCTCGCAAATCTCCGAAAGGACATTAAAGACTATCCTCGAGGTCTGCTGCAATTGAAGTCCCGCTTGGAATCTGAGCTGAACAGCCAGATTGGCAGTCCTGTGAGAATAGATATTCTTGCGGATGTCCTGGAGCTTGCGGATGAACATTGGCGGGGAGCTGTGGAGGGATATCTCAATACACAGAAGTTTTATTTGTTGGTTGAGCCGACATATTATAAAAGGGCCTTATTGATCTTTGACAGGATCAAAAAAGAGTTTGGCTTTGCATCCTTTGGGCTGGTGGACATCGGTAAGCTCCGCGAACGAGAAACGATTCGTCCCCGCGACGACAGCCTAGCATGTAAGGTAGAGACGGAAAGTGAATTGGCGCGCAACTATATTGACTATCTGTTGGGGCGCGTCGTATGTTGTGAAAAAGCTGAACAGCTGCGCAATTTCAAAACCGCTATTACAGCAGACGGACTGCTCTACCAGGGGTATGTTGTCCGTTCAATTCAGCGCAAGCTGATGGATGACGCATTTATTGGCCGTCGTTCGATAAACCTGCGTGTGTCTCGCTTGGAAGAGGCGTTAAAGCAGATTGATGAACAGATGTGCTACTGGGATCCTATCCACCAGCTTTTGACGCAGTCAAAAGAGCCGTTATTTACGCACTTTTTTATCCAAAACACCGTGGCAGAAAAGCAAATAGCATATCTACGCGACATGGAGATCACCAAGGAAGTGACTGATATCGAAGATCAGCTTTCAAAACTGGATCTTCTGTGGCTGGACGAACAGCGCCGTACCATTGCTGCGCTCGGGGATGAAATCATAGCGCTGAATAAAGAAAAAGAACAGAAAGGAATTCAGATTGGTCAGCGTAAGGAGCGTATTCGCCAGCTCGACTATGAGGTACTGCCGAATCATTACCAGCAGCTATCTAATATGGAGGATCGCCTGCAAGATGAATTTCCTGTTGAATATCAGGAAAACATTGGCCTTCCCAGATATCAGCAGGAGCTTGACCGACTGAAACGCGCAGATATCGTTCATAAGAACTTCAGCAATCGTTTGGAGCAGAGCGTAAAGGAGCAGGATACTGCTCAGAGAAAACTCTTCAACGCACGCAGGGAGTACACAGATCAGTTTAAGCCCTGTTCCTTCCGCGTGGAAGCTATGGATAATGATGAGTTTGAAGCGGAGCAAAGACTTCTGGAGGAAAGTGAGCTGCCCAAATACCAAGAAAAGATCAAAGCTGCCCGAGAGAGTGCGATGGAACAGTTTCAGAATGATTTTTTGGCCAAATTGAAGTCCAGCATCGACCAAGTGCAGGATCAGGTGAAGAATCTAAATCGCGCACTGCGCCAGGCTCAATTCGGAACGGACAGTTATCAGTTCCGTGTGGAGCGTAATCCGGATTATGTAGAATATTATGACATGATTATGGATCCGGAGCTTATGGAAGGCGATGTAGGGTTGTTCGCACGGCCTTTCCAGGATAAATATGGCCAGCTGATAGAGAAGCTGTTCAGCCAGATCACTACGGCGGATGATACACAGTTAAATGCGAGAAAACAAAGCGAGCTGCAGGAAAATATCCAACGATATACCGATTTTAGGACATATCTGAAGTTTGACCTGGAAACCACAGATCAAAACGGAACAAAGCAGTTGCTTTCTCAGACCTTGAACACAAAGTCCGGCGGTGAAACACAAACTCCGTTTTATATTGCGGTTCTGGCTTCCTTCGCTCAGCTCTACCGTGTGAACGATACATCCAGTTTCGGCAATACCGTCCGGTTGGCAGTGTTTGATGAGGCATTTAACAAAATGGATAGTGACCGAATTATTGAGAGTGTTCGCCTCCTGCGAAGGATGGGCTTGCAGACCATTATTTGTACACCGCCGGATAAGGTTTCGGATATTATGCCGATTGCAGACCGTACGTTACTGGTAAATAAGGACAAATACAGAATGCATATTCTGCCCTTTGGCAAGGAGATCGTACAATGACAGAGCAGGGGATCATTCTAAACCGACTGTTGGATAAGTACGAAAACAGCAAGCATCTCCTTGCTCCCGGAACATCCACCAGAAGAGTTATGCTGAAAGTGGAAAAGAAGGACTTTCCTGAGTATATCTACGAAGATGCTGTGATACGGGATGCTTATAACGAAGCGGCCTCGGAGCTTGAAAAGAAGTATTTGGTGCAGCTCGAGTGGGTGAAAGGCCGTCCGGTACTTTCGGCTATTGTGCTGTGCTTGGATCAGATCCCGCAGTGCTATGCTTCTGCCGAAAGAGTGCATCCCAAGGTGCGGGCAAGTCAGGTTGTTCAGCTGATAGACGGCAGCCTGAAGGACGTCACGATTCCCTGGATGATCGCTTGGAAGGCTAATGTTTGCAGATCGGCTGCAGAGCAGTTGAAAACTCCGGCCTTCTGCAAAACGGACGATACTCCATTGCAGGACCTGCTCTGCGCTTTCCGTGAGTATTCTGCTCTGCCCGGCAGTATAACGATGCGCGCATTCAGCAGCAAGTGCTTTTCCGATACCAAATACTTTGAGCGAAATGTGCGGGATCTGTTTTTGCGGATCGCAAGAAAATACGATGCAGATTTAGCAAATTCCTGCGATGAAAATGAATTGGGGGAAAGAGAACAGCTGGCATACTTGGGTATCTATGCTCGCCCGGAGTTATACGAGCTTGCAGGAAACTGTCTGGTTCGAACAGAACAGGGAACTATCTGTATTGGTGCCGCACCATACGGTTTGGCCTTACCCAGCACTTTGATCGATTCTATTACAGCAATCGACTTGACGGCAATTCAATGCATCACATTCATTGAGAATAAAACCAATTACGATGAATATGTGATGTCCGAAAAACAGCCGGGAGAGTTGGTGATCTATCACGGCGGATTCCTTAGTCCCCAAAAACGAAAGCTGGTTACATTGATCGTTCGTGCGGCATCTAAAGATGTTAAAGCGCGATTTTGGGCAGATATCGATGTGGGTGGCTTCCAAATGTTCGACAACTTGCAGAAGCTAATTTCGTCTGTGCTGCCCATGCGTATGTCAGGTGAACTTGTTGAAAAATTTCACGAACATGGTCTTATGCGCTCCAAAGAATACTTATCTAAATTGGCAGCAGATTTAAAGAGCGGGAGATACTTACTGTTCAAAGATGCTATTGAAAAAATCCTAAGCTATGGCGTTACAATCGAGCAGGAGACGTTTTTGAACTGATTAGGGGAACATATTTGTGTGGGGATTGGACGTGCATCTACCACTAAAATGCGGCTGGTGGGCACAGCTATAATCCAGTGCGAAATGTGCAGGGACAACCCATAAGTCAACAGCTCGCATTCTCAAGGGAAAGGATTGCCTATGGACGCACGAAAGCACTTGATCATCATAAAGGGAAAAGACCAGACAGACTCGGTTGCAAGTTTCCAGTTTCTTGGCGATAAATGCGAGATTGCCTATACCAGTGCGCCCAATAAAAGCTACAGCTTTCAAAGCAGCAATGTGAAGATCCTACCCCTACAAAAGAAGATTGACCCTGCGCAGGTGATTGTCGCCGCAAATGGGCAGACCATAAGCGAAATTGATGAGCTTCTCGACTTCGGTGGGTATTATCGTATTGTCCGCAACGGAAAGAAAGATTTATCATTTCGTAGGAATGAAGTGCAGTTCCAGCAAAATTGTCTGGCGGACGGTAAAAATCTCGAGGCATTTCAATATTTCAAGGAAACTGCTGCAGCAATCAGTTTGGTGACGGAAAACGACATCAACATTCTGAGTATACAGTACAACAAGATCACGCAGGTCAGCGAAGATACTGTACTGGCGAACTATCTTACACCGCAAAAAGAAGTCAAAGCACCCCAGATGCCGGAGGCAGTGATCTATCCGTTTGGCCTGAACCAGAGTCAAAAGCTGGCGGTAGAACGGGCGCTTTCCTCCAAAATCAGTATCATTCAGGGGCCTCCGGGTACTGGAAAGACACAGACGATCCTAAACATTATTGCCAATGTTGTTCGGAGCGGACAGACTGTAGCGGTCGTATCCAACAACAATTCTGCAACGCACAATGTGGCAGAAAAGCTGGAAAAGAAAAATGCAGCCTTCTTGACGGCGTTTCTCGGAAGCCTTGCCAACAAGCAGAAATTTTTGGAGGGCCAGACCGGCAGCTATCCGGACATGAGCGACTGGGAAATACCTCCGGAGGAACGGCAGCAATTGGACCAGGAAACGACCACACTCTCCAAAGAACTGAACGAAATGCTCGATGCCAAGAACCGCATCGCGGAAATTGAGCAGGAATTCTTACATCTGAATCCGGAGCAACACTATTTTGAGGAATACTATGCGACTTACAGCAACACACCAACGGAAAATCTGGACAAGCTGTCCTCGCAGAAAATTCTATCGCTCTGGATGGAGTTTGAACAGCACGCGGAATATGAGACTCGTTTGGGCCTTTTGCAAAAACTCTCCATCATGTTTCGCTTCAATCGCAATGCACTCAAACTGTTTCTCCGCTCTCCAGAGCTGGTCATTCCCTATTTGCAGCATCAATTCTATTCTGTAAAGAGGCGAGAGTTGGAGGCCGAAAAGCGGAAACTGACTCGCAAGCTGGAGCATTATGCTTTTGATGCGAAGATGGACGAACTCACGCAGAAGTCCCTGCGACTATTCCGCGCGGAATTGGCAGTACGCTACCCTTGGAAAGGGAATCGAAGGCGTTTTGAAAAAAGTGATTTTCGATGGAATTCCAAGGAGTTCACACGCGAGTATCCGGTGGTGCTCAGTACGACCTATTCCATCAAAGGAACACTGAGCATCAATCACACTTACGATTACTTGATTGTAGATGAAGCCTCGCAGGTTGATCTGGCCACCGGGGTGCTAGCTTTCTCCTGCGCGCGAAATATCGTGATTGTCGGAGATTTAAAGCAACTCCCCAATGTATTGACAGAGGATGACATCCGCACCAGCGATTCTATTTGGCAAAAGTACTCCTTGGATGAGCGGTATCGCTTCTCTACCCATAGTCTGCTATCCTCCGCATTGGAAATATGGCAGGACGCACCTGTTACGCTGCTGCGGGAGCACTACCGCTGCCACCCGAAAATCATCAACTTCTGCAACCAGAAGTTCTACCACGGGCAGCTGATCGTTATGACCAAAGACCATGATGAGCCGGATGTATTGACCATGTACCGAACGACTGCTGGCAACCACGCCCGCGGACATCTCAACCAGCGGCAGATCGATGTAATCCAGCAAGAGGCGCTCCCGCGGCTGCATCAGCAGAATTTCGAGAGCATCGGCATTATCACGCCATATCGGGACCAGGTGGCAGCCATTCGCAAGCAGCTGGGAGATACTTATGAGGTGGACACCGTCCATAAGTTTCAGGGACGGGAACAGGATGCCATCATTCTGACCTCGGTCGACAATGTCATCACAGATTTCGTAGATGATCCTCACATGCTGAATGTGGCGGTTTCCCGCGCGGTTCATTCGTTGACGGTAGTTACATCTCAAGACCCGCGCAATGACCAGACCAACTATGGCGACTTGACTCGGTACATCGAGTATAACAATTTTGAAGTTATCCAGAGTCAAGTCTACTCCGTGTTCGATATGCTCTATCAAGGCTATGCCGAGCAGCGCAGGGCTTACCTACAAAAACATAAGCGGATATCTGAGTATGACTCTGAGAATCTCATGTACTCCGTGATTCAAGAAGTGCTGGCCGAGGAGGCATTTTCCTCCATCGGCTGCGCGGAGCATGTTTCACTTGCGACGCTGGTGAAGGACTATGAACCGCTGACAGCGGAAGAACGCAAATACGCCCGCAATCCGCTGACCCATGTGGATTTTCTGCTGTTTAATCAGATGGATAAGCGCCCCGTGCTGGCCATCGAAGTAGACGGCACTGCCTTCCATAAGGCCGAGAGCAAACAGGCAGAGCGAGATATGAAGAAGAACTCCATCCTGGAAAAGTGTGCCGTTCCGCTCCTGCGCCTCCGTACAGATGGCAGTGGGGAAAAAGAGAAAATCAGAAATGCGCTAAAGAGGGATTGATTATGCCGCGAATTACTAGAAACGCAATCAGATGCAAAAAATGTGGAGATGTCATCGAAAGCAAAACCGTCCATGATTTCAAGTTTTGCAGCTGTGGCTCGTGCGCTGTGGATGGCGGCCACGATTACCTTCGCAGGTGTGGAAATCTTGGGGATTGGGAAGAAATGTCCGAAGCAGAAAAGGTTGAGGGCAACACACATTGACCTAATTTTAATCATGGGAAGTTGGTGACACTATGCCCCTTATCATCGTTCGCAACGACATCACGAAAATGCCCGTGGATGCCATTGTCAACGCGGCCAAGGAGTCCCTGCTGGGCGGAGGCGGGGTGGATGGGTGCATCCACCGGGCGGCGGGGCCGGAGCTGCTGGCCGAGTGCCGACGGCTTGGCGGCTGCAAGACAGGCGACGCCAAGATCACAAAAGCCTACCTCCTCCCCTGCCGGTATGTGATTCACACCGTTGGGCCTGTGTGGCGAGGCGGCGGGCATGGCGAGCAGGAACAGCTGGCCTCCTGCTATCGGACGAGCCTGGCGCTGGCCCAGGCGCATGCGTGCGAAACGGTGGCGTTCCCGCTGATCTCCTCCGGCATCTTCGGCTACCCCAAGGATCAGGCGCTGCGGGTGGCGGTGGACACCATCAGCGAATTCCTCGCAGAAAACGACATGACGGTGTACATCGTCATTTTCGACCGCGCGGCGTACCAGATCAGCGGCAAGCTGTTCGCCGATATCGCCGAGTACATCGACGACCACTATGTGGACGCCCACACCGACACTCGCCGGGAGCGTCTGCGCGGGAGCTTTGGCCTGCAAAGCCAGCCGCTGAGCGTTTACGAGGATGCCGCACCGCAGTATGCCTCCGCTTCCGTGGCCTCGGACAACCTGGACGATCTGCTTGCGCAGCTGGACGCCGGGTTTTCGGAGACGCTGCTGAAGCTCATCGACCGCAGCGGCAAAAAGGACGCCGAGGTTTACAAAAAGGCCAACGTAGATCGCAAGTTGTTCTCGAAAATCCGCAACAACCCGGACTATAAGCCCTCCAAGCCCACGGCGGTGGCCTTCGCCATCGCGCTGGAACTGAGCCTGCCGGAGACCCGCGACCTCATCGCCCGAGCGGGCTATGCCCTCAGCCCCAGCAGCAAGTTTGATGTGATCATCGAGTATTTCATCGGGCGGGAAAAGTATGATATTTTTGAAATAAACGAAGCGCTGTTTGCCTTTGATCAGAGCTTGTTGGGAGCGTGAAAAGAGATGGATAAAGTAAAACTAGGAAAATTACAGGAAGTAGACATACGCAAAGTCTGGCCGCATGAACAATACGATTTTTCAAAGTGGCTCTCTGCGGAGGAAAACATACAGGAACTCGGTAATACATTAAATCTGTCGCTTACAGATGTTGAGACCGAAAAATTTGTCGGAAGTTATCGCTGCGATATTTTGTGCAGAGATGAAATAACCGGAAAAATCGTACTGATTGAAAATCAACTTGAGCAAACGAATCACGACCATTTAGGAAAAATCCTGACTTACGCGTCTGGGCTTGACGCGTCTGTGGTGGTATGGGTGGTTGCTTCAGCCCGCGACGAACATGCGAGCGCCATTGAATGGCTCAACAAGCACACGGATGATAGCATTTCTTTTTTCCTGATTGAGATTCACGCCTATAAAATCGGAAACTCCGAACCGGCTCCCCAGTTCAAAATCATCGAACAGCCAAACGACTTTGTCAAAACGGTAAAACACATTGCGCAAGACAAGAGTTTGAACGAATCCCAAAGTTGCCGGCTGGAATTTTGGACCCAATTCAACGACATTCTTGAACAACGAGGGAAGCCCTTTAACAAGCGAAAAGCAACCACAGATCATTGGTATTCTATCGCAGTTGGTTCATCAGAGTGTCAAATTTCAATCGACTTAGTTAACAAGGATCACAAGATAAGAGTCGGCCTATGGATTGCAAATAATAAAAATATGTTTGATGCCATATATGCGCATAAAGATGAAATAGAAAGCGCATTGGGTTTTTCACTTTTTTGGGAGCGACTGAATCATAAGAAATCGTCTCACATTTGTAAATATATCGATGGCTTGGACTTTAAAAATCAGGATAATTACCCGAAGCTTATGAATGAAACAATTGACCTTGCTGTAAAAATGCGTGATGTACTGAAAAAGTATATTTAGGCCCAATACATCATATAGCTACTCTTTAATAAGCAAAATTCAGATTTTACCTGCTATCCCAAAAGCATCCGCCCACTAAAAAGCGGAAAATAGATAAAAGGAGCCACAATGTCATGGATATGCAACGAGCGAAAGAACTGCTAACCATTTTAGCAGACGGCACTGACCCTTTGACCGGCGAGGTCTTGCCGGACGACCATGTATGCAACAAAGGCGAGATCGTTCGCGCACTGAACTGCGCCGTAGAAGCACTTTCTCGCAAGCGGAAAAAGCCGCTGCCGGAGAACACCGGAAAACCGTGGACAGAGGAGCTGGATCAAGAGCTGTGCCGTTTGTTCGACGAAGGCATGAAGAAGAAAGACCTCTGCGCACACTTTGCCCGCACGCCCGGCGCAATCGAGTCCCGACTGCAGCGGCTGGGGAAAATGTAAAAAATGTCGCCCCACAGGCGACCAAGCCCTCCTTCGGATGCGCTACAATGGGAGCGTAATCAAACGAAGGAGGGCTTTTTTATGACGGAATTAGTTTTTATTTTGGATCGCAGCGGTTCTATGTCGGGACTGGAGGCGGACACCATCGGCGGCTTCAACTCCATGATCGCGAGGCAAAAACAGGAGGCAGGCGAGGCCCTGGTCTCCACGGTGCTGTTTGACAATGAGAGCGTGGTCATCCACGACCGCCTGCCCCTTGCCAAGGTGCCGCTCATGACGGAGAAGGAGTATTTCACCCGGGGCTGCACGGCGCTGCTGGACGCCGTAGGTGGGGCCATCCACCACATTGGGAACATCCACAAGTACGCCCGCCGGGAGGATGTGCCGGAAAAGACCCTGTTCGTCATCACCACTGACGGCTATGAAAACGCCAGCCGCCGCTATAATTATGAGACGGTGCGGCGCATGATCGAGCGTCAGAAGGAAAAATACGGCTGGGAATTTTTGTTCCTGGGCGCCAACATCGACGCAGCCAAGGAGGCGGCTCGCTTCGGCATCGACGCCGACCGGGCGGTGAACTACAAGTGCGACGAGGAGGGCACGGCGCTGAACTATGAGGTCATCAGCGCCGCCGTGTGCAGCGTTCGAGCGGCCCAACCTCTCAGCGCCGACTGGAAGCGCCGTATTGATGAGGATGTGAAAAAAAGGGGTAGATAATTTCAGGCAACTTCAAGCCACCACACCGCTCAATTTCTGCCACGCTATAAGCAAAGAATAGGCGCTGCCCCCGGTCAAAGGAATGACCGGGGCAGCGGCTTTATTTTTTCTTTTCCACCTCACAGCGCCTTCAGCTTGCGGCAGTATTCCGATTCCGCCATCTCCCCGGCTTGAAACGCCGCCCGCAGTTCCTCCGCCACTGCGACGGTGCGATTCCATTCATCGGTGGAGATAGTGCCCCTCTGCTTCCGGCCCTTTAGGCGGTTATAGGTGCGGGCGTACTCCTTGGCGGCGGCCTCCCGCAGTTTCCGTTTCGCCGTCTCATGGGCGCCCACGCTGCGGCAAGTCTTGCCGTGCTGGCCGGGGATGGGGCGGTCGCAATACTGGGTGTTATACCCGCCCACGGCCACAAACCAGTGGCCGCAATTTTTGCACCTGCGGGGCAGATTCCCTGCGGCAATTCCCCTCGTCAAGTCCAGATAGAAAAAGGCAATCAAGTCGTCAAAAGTGGAGCGCTCCGCCATCTTCGGCTTCCCGGTTTTCTCGTCCCGGTACGGGATAAAGGATATGTGCGCCAGGAAATCAAAGCGGAATGACGCCACGGGCGGGTCGTAGAACGGGTCAGATTCCTCGTCCATATCCACCAGCTTCGCCTTCCCGATCCCATCCTTGAAGCGGCCATAGGCGTCGATATAGTTCTCCCGCTTGCAGGAGGGCAAGCCCTCAAAATACGCCGACAGCATCCACTGGGTGTTGCGCCGGAAGTCGCTCAAGTCCTGGCCGATCCGGCTGAGCCGGGCTATCCAGTGCGCATAGTCGTCGTGGGCCTGCGTCCCTCGAGTCATCATCTCGTCCCACATCTCCCGGCAGTCCTCGTCGCTGGTGAAGCAGGACGGCGCATCCTCCCGCCGCAAAAGAAGCTCATACAGCGGCAGCTTCCGCAGCAGATGCCACAGCCGCCGAAACGCCTCGTTGGCGATCCCCGCGCTGGACGGGTCCCGGGCGGCGAAAAACATCTGCGCCTCGGCAGCAAATTCCTTGGCCGCAGCGCCTATATCCAGGGTGAGCTGCCCCGACACCTCCAGCGCCTCCGCCGCAAAATATCCCAGCGGGTACTCCTCCCCCGCCACGATCACGCCCGCCGCTGTAAAGTCGGCGGAAAAGAAATCCACTGCGTCATGGCTCATCCGAAACATAGTTGCCCCTCCATACCCGATTGATTTTTTGCGTGCGTGCCGATATTTCTGAAACGCCTTGCAAATGCAGTTTTATCTGTTATACTCATAATACCCGATAAGAGTAATATTGTCAATCGGGTATATTCCATCTATGAAAGGGGGGCAGCCCATCCACCATTCCATCCAAAAAGAAAGCCGCCGAACTGCGGCAACAGTCCGGCGGCACGCCGCGCTTCGGAAAACGCAGACGCCATCTGCCACAAGTCTAACAGAGAGGCCTCCGAAACGCAAGTTCTTTTTCTCTGAATTTGAAATAAGGAGTGTTTTATGAAACGATCCGACTACACCGACTACGACCAACTTCCGCTGTTCCTCAACGCAGAAATGACGGCCAAGCTCCTGGGCATCTCCCTCTCCAGCGCCTACGAGCTCATGCACGAAGAGGGCTTCCCGGCCCTGCGCATCGGCAATCGCATCGTCGTCCCCAAGGAAAAGTTCTGCCGCTGGGTGGACCGGCAGACGGGAGGTGCCCGATGAAGCGCACCCTGCCGTGGCAGACGCCCGCCCGAAACTACTACCCCCTGCCGAAAGTTCTTTGCCAGCTGGGCCTGTCCCCCGGCGAAATCGCTGTGTACTCGTTTCTCATGTACTGCGAAAACCGCACCACCTACCAGTGCTACCCCAGCTACCGCACCATCGGCAAGGCCGTGGGCATGAGCCGCAACACCGTTGCGAAATATGTCCGTCAGCTGGAGGAAAAGGGGCTCATCCGCACGGAGCGCACCACCGTCACGCTGAAAGACGGCCGCAGGCGAAACGGCTCTCTGCTCTACACGATCCTCCCGCCGGAGCAGGCCGTGGAGCAGTTCAACCGGCAGCAGCTGGCCAAAGCGGAAGCCGCCGCCGAGCGTCGCCGCATACAAGATACGCTGGCCAAACAGGCCGCAGAAGCCCCGCCTTCGCCCCTGTGAGCCACTGTGTGACCTCGCCGGAGCGAAAGCGGGTGAAGATAGCACCCCCAGGGCTTTTGAGCGGTTTCGGACCGATTTTCGGTGCGCCGAAATCTGGGCAGGAGAAAGGCATTGGCGCTTTTCCGCACCCATGCCGTTCACGGCAGCCCGCAGTGCGGGCTGCCACGGGGGTTTGCGGGATTTTGAGATTGACGCTGATTTAGGGGCTCCCAATATGCTTTGGCGCTATTCTTTGGAAAAATACCCGTTTGCCCCGTGTTTTCAAGGGTTTTGGGCGGCGCAGACATACGAAAAAGGAGGATTTTTTAATGGACAACAACGAAAAAAGCCGACACTCCGTGTGGCTGTCAGACGAAGTGTGGCAGGAGGTAGATGCATTTTATAAGCTGGACAATTGCCCCACCCGTAACGAGTTTGTGGAGAAGGCCCTGCGGCAGTATTGTGGCCGTCTGCACGCCGAACGGTCGGCCGCATATCTGCCCCGCGCACTGCAAGAGATGCTGGAGGGCACACTGGGCGTGTTCGGCGACAGGTTGGGTAAGATGCTGTTCAAGCTGGTGGTGGAGCACAACATGACCAACCACCTGCTGGGCGGCGACATAGACATGACCCGGGACGAGTACAACAAAATGCGCGGCAGCAGCGTCCGGGAGGTAGCCTCCACCCACGGCAGCATCTCCTTTCGGGATGTGCTGCTGTTCCATTGGGAGGAGTAAGCGGCGCAAAATCTGCCACGCCGTAAGCAAAGAAAAGGGAAAACTTTCAGTAGCTTTCCCCCGCAGCTTGTGGTATGTTGTGTTGCTGCAAGGAGGTGACCTTAATGGCTAAACGAAGGCCGTCCGGCGACGGCATGGTGCGAAAGCGTGACGACGGACGCTGGGAGGGCCGCATCGTCATCGGCCACCGGGAAAACGGCGAGCCGCTATTCCGTCATGTGTACGCCAAGACGCAAAAGGCCCTGCTGGACAAGCTGCACCAGAACATCGAGTGCTACCGCAATGTGGAGCTGACCGAGGACAGCCGGATGACGCTGGGCCAGTGGCTGGACCGCTGGCTCACGGAGTACAAGGCGGGTACGGTGCGGCCCGGTACCCTCGAGGGCTACCGCCGCTACATCGAATACTACATCAAGCCGCAGCTGGGCGACAAGCAGATCTCCCTCCTCTCCCAGCAGGACATCCAGCGGATGTACCGCCGCCTGAAAACGGAGGGGCGCATCCACGAGCATCCCGAGATGGGGCATCAGCTCTCCGACTCCATGGTGCGCCACATCCATTCCACACTCCACGCCGCACTGAAAGACGCGGTGCAGGCGCATGTCATTCCAAGAAACCCCACCGAGGGTACGACTGCGCCCAAGCCTAACTACAAGCCCAAGCGTATCCTCACCCGTGCGGAGCTGGACGACTTCCTTACAGTGGTGGAGCAGGACGAGGTGTGGCGGGACTTCTTCCAGACGGAGCTGATGACCGGCCTACGCCGCGGTGAGATCTGCGGACTGCAATGGAGCGACTTCGACGAGGAGAGCGGTATGCTGAAGGTGTGCCGCACCCTCCACGGCCAGCGGAAGGGTGAGTACACCGTCGGCGAGACCAAAACGGGAAAGGGAATGCGTACCATCATCCTGCCGAAGACGGTGGCGGACATCCTGCGGCGGCGCAAGGCGGATACCATCAGTCAATGGATATTCCCCGACCCAGTGAAGCCGGAGAATCCTGTCAACCCCGGCTCGGCCTACCTCCACATGAAGACGCTGCTCCGGCGGGCGGGGCTGCCCAGTATCCGCTTCCACGATCTGCGCCACACCTTCGCCACCCATGCCCTTACCAGCGGCGTGGACGCCAAGACACTGTCCGGTATTCTGGGACACACCAATGCGTCCTTCACGCTGGACACCTATACCCATGTTACATCGGATATGCAGAAGACAGCCTCGGGCATCGTAGGCGGCTTCATGGAAGATATCTTCGGAAAGGAGTTGAAACCGTGGCAAGAAAGCGAAAAGCCGGGGATGGAACCGTAAGGCAACGCAAGGATGGCCGTTGGGAGGGGCGAGTTGTCATCGGCTATGATGATAACGGCTATCCCAAGACGAAAAATGTTCTCGCCAAAACCAAGAAGGAGTGCGTCGAGAAGCTCCAAAAGCTCAAGGAGGAATGCGGCGGACTGAAGACCGAAAAAGTTCGGCCCGAGATGCCCTTCAGGGACTGGCTAATGTACTGGTACGAAAATCACTCCAAGCCCAAGATCCGTCCCACCACGCAGGAGACCTATGAAAGCCGCATCCGCCTGCATATCATTCCGGAGATTGGGGACATCCCGCTGAATAAGCTGACACAGAACGACCTGCAGCAGTTTTATGGCCGACTCAAGAAAAGTGGTCGAAAGCGCTTCACCGACAAGTACGGCGAAGGGCTGTCCGACCGGATGGTGCGTATGTGCCACGCCACCTGCCGATCAGCGCTGGAGAAAGCGGTGCAGGATGGGCTGATCCGTGTGAACCCAGCCATCGGCTGTAAGCTGCCGCCCAAGAAAGCGCGGGAGATGCAGGTACTGACGAGGGAGGAGCTGCAGCGGTTTCTCATTCAGGCGAAGTTCGAGGGCTACTACGAGGTCTTCCTTCTGGACTTGGCAACAGGTCTGCGCCGGGGCGAGCTCATGGCGCTGCAATGGGACGACCTGAACTTCAAAACCGGCGTGCTGAATGTGAACAAGCAGGTCTACGATGTGCGAGGCCAGCTTCAAATCAGCACGCCCAAGACGAAGAACTCTGTCCGCAAGATCGTCCTGCCGCCTGCGGTAGTGGCGGTGCTGCAGGAGTACAAAAAGACGGTGGACTCCCGCTGGATGTTCCCGTCCCCGGTGAAGGAGGACTGCCCCATTACGCCCGGCGTGGTGCGCCGCAGACTGCAGTTCATCTTAGAACACGCAGGCTGTAAGCATGTGAGGTTCCACGACCTGCGCCACACCTTCGCAACGCTGGCGCTGGAAAACGGTATGGATGTGAAAACGCTCTCCGCCATGCTGGGCCATGTGTCGGCGGCCACCACACTGGACATCTATACCCACATCACCGACGATATGCGGCTCACAGCCGCCGCTAACATCGACCGTGGCATCGGCAAAGCAGCGCCGCAGGAGGACGCTTCAGAGCCAGGACAGGAAACTGCCCCGGCCCAGGCGGAAAAGCCGAGTATGACCGATTTCAAGCCCTATGTGGGCCGCAAGCGCAGGTCTGGCACCGGCTGCGTCAGCCAAATCAACGATCACCTGTTTGAAGGCCGCTACTCCCCTAAATGGCCCGACGGTAAAAAACACGCCCGCAATGTCTACGCCCACACCCGCGAGGAGTGCGAGGAAAAGCTGAAGGTGCTGATCGCGGAGATGAAGGCAGAGATTGCGGAAGCGCAGCGGCTGATGGATTTGGGTGAAGGTGATGGAAGTCCGCTGGAGGGGAAGAAAGGCAAACGGGGGAAGAAGGGAAAGTAAAAAGAATCACCGACAGGAATGCTGGATAATCAGTATCTCTGCCGGTGATTTCACTTTTCCTGTTTTTGCCTATACCTATACCAAGGTTCTTTTCATATAAACACTGTATATCTTTCAGTGCGCATTGAAAATGGTCGATTAAAGGCGTATAATTTTCAATATAGAGCAACTTTAATCTGCCGTATATTTTTATTCTATGCTGTTTTATGGGAGCTTTTAATATGAGTTTCATTAGCAATGATTATATTAATTCGATTGAAAGAGGATATGGGGATAGTGATAAAAAGCTGTGCCATGAGTGCATTGGAAATAAATCATTAAAAGAATATATAAAAGCAAATGGATATGTTTGTACATGTGATTATTGTGAACAAAGAAGAAAAGCCGTTAATCTTGATTCGTTCATGGTAATAATTATGAGCGGGGTTAATTTTTTGTACACTCATGCTGTCAATGAATTGCCGTGTGATTCTGGGGAATATATCGGGAAAACATATACAACAGCTCAACTGATTTTCGAGGAATTGCGCGATGAGATAGATGCTCAAGATGAGCGAATACTAAAAGATATTGTAGAAATTATGTATGATGATATTTGGTGTGACGCCGACCCCTTTTCTGATCGAGAAGAGGATGTTGCCTATTATGATTGGCAGTCTTTTTGTAAGATGGTAAAAGAAAAGGTGCGATATGTTTTTTACCGAGCTACACCTGATACCAGTTTTAATGAAAATCCAACCACCATTTTAGACACACTTGCTTATTATGCTGAGCGAGTAAGGCTTGACCGAAGAATTGATAAAAACACAAAGATGTATAGATGTCGGACACATGAAAATGACGAATGGCGAACTGCATACGCCGATTTTGCTCCGCCACCGCCTTGGGTGGCAACATCCGGGAGAATGAATGCAGCTGGAATAAATGTGCTATATCTGACACTGGATCCCAATACAGCTCTTTGCGAAACAAGAACAAGTGGCAGAGATTATGCAACAATTGCTTCGTTTCGAGTTACGGAGTCAATACGGGTATTGGATTTGACAAAAATTAAGAAGATGTCAATACCGAGCATTTTTGATGAAGATAATCGACATAATCGCTCTCCGGTCATGTTCTTGCAGAAATTTGCGGAAAATATATCGCAACCTCGGAGTAACAAAAATATAGATATTGAATATGTTCCAACTCAAATAGTAACTGAATTCTTTCGTTATGTAAAAACAAGCCGATCTAATGGTTATGCAGGCATACTATACGAAAGCACGCAAAACCCAGGTGGGAAATGCTTGGCGCTATTCCTTACAAGAGATGAAGTCTTAAACCACAAATATGGAATTCACATTATTCCAAAAGCGACTACTTACCACAAAAAAGAGTATGTAACTGTAGACAACAATAGTACCCTTATTGCCAAGGGGAAAATACATATAGACTCCTTAGCAAATGAAAAGGTGAGCGAATTAGTAAAAAAACAGAAAATTCCAAAGGAAACAATAGAGAGTATTGTTAAGAGAACGGAACAAAAATGAGCTGATTATTTTGGGATTCTTTCATTTCATTAGTTGCCTGGGCTGTCAAATGCCGTTATTAATGATTTCACCGCCTGCGCCGCAATAGACAAAGAATAAGAAAAATCCCTCTGAAATCGTTGATTTCAGAGGGATTTTGGTCCGAGTGGGGCGACTCGAACGCCCGGTCTCTTGAACCCAAACTTATCGGGAAAACTTTTTCTACTCGTTTATAGCGATTTTCGGCCATTTTCTATTTGTTTTACTTACTCTTTGACGCTCTTATCTCCACTGTTTCCGGGTGTTCCAGCGCCGTCTGTGGTAATCTATGTGGTCAAAAACGCTTCCCGCCTGGTTTCCGGTGAAGATTCACCGGTGCCGGACGGGAAGCGTTTTGCATTTCAGATTGTCTGCATTGTAACTCTAAGCAGGCGGTTATGCAAGAGGTTTCTGCAAGGGTGGCAGCTCAGCAGCTGCGGCGCTATAGACAAAGAATTGGCGGGAAGATAGGCAGAGGTACTTTTCTTGCTCCTTGAGTATAAATCCCTTAATACAGGCATAATAGTAAGGGATTTATGGCACAGCCCATTGACTATTCCCTTATTTTATATTATTATTTAAGGGAAAGTGAAAGGGGGGTAAGGGAATGAGAACCTACAATTACTCCGCAATCAAGGAGCAGAAGTGGGATTCGGATGTTCTTGGCCTGATTGCGGCTATATACAAGGAAGCCGGCAAGCAGGAACTGTATTTGAAGCAGCGTCCGGAGGAACTCGAAAAGCTCGTGGAAATTGCCAAGATACAGAGCACCGAGGCATCGAATGCCATCGAGGGTATCGTCACTACGAGTACCCGAATCCGGCAGCTTGTCGAGGAGAAAACCACGCCGAGAAACCGTGACGAGCAGGAAATTGCCGGATATCGCGATGTGCTGAGTATCATTCACGAGAGCTTTGATGCGATTCCAATCACGCAGAACTATATCCTACAGCTTCATAAAATCCTGTACAGCCACATGAATAATCCGCTTGCAGGCCGCACAAAAAGCGTGCAGAATTATATCACTGCCACCTATCCGGACGGTCATGTGGAAACGCTGTTCACGCCGCTTGCTCCGTATGAAACGCCGGAGGCACTGGACAGGATCTGCGAGGAATACAACCGAGTGATTGGAAACATGGAACTGGAGCCGTTGATTGCAATCCCGGTATTCATCCATGACTTTCTGTGCATCCACCCCTTCAATGACGGCAACGGAAGAATGAGCCGCTTGCTCACGACGCTGCTTTTGTACCGAAACGGCTTTTATGTCGGCAAGTATATCTCACTTGAAGCCAAAATCGCCAAAAACAAGGACCTGTACTATGATGCGCTTGCGCAGACGCAAACCGGCTGGCGCGAAGGCACGGAGGATGTAGTACCCTTTATCAAATATCTGCTTGGAACAATCCTTGCGGCCTATAAGGACTTTGAGGATCGTGTGGCGCTTGTGGAAACCAAGCTGCCCGCATTGGAAATGGTTCGCAGAGCAAGCAAGAATAGAATCGGACGGTTCAATAAGCAGGACATCCGGGAGCTTTGCCCGACGCTCAGTGACAGTTCCATTGAGGGTGCCCTCCGCAAGCTGGTCGCAGCCGGTGAGTTGAAAAAAGAAGGAAGAGGAAAAAATACCTGCTATTTCAGGCTGAATTAGATGTCCTTCAATAAAAGCAACATTTTAGAGGAGCGCACCTGTTCATACGAGCAGGTGCGCTCCTTTTAATCGCTTTACGGAAGTTGGCGTACAGTTCAAAGTTTGAGCCGCTATAGACAAAGAATATACTCAAAGCCTCCTACCAAAACATAAACTCGCCTTACCCGAAGAAATACTGCTTCATATCTGAGACACCGCCATCCTTATCACAGAACCATTCATAATCAGAAAGACAGTTACGGCAGTGGGCAATTACATCGAACCCACCGGGTGAATGCCTGTTGTCGGCAATGCTCATGACCTCCAAGGGCTTCCCGCAGGCTGGGCACAGTCTGATTTTTCTTGCCTTACGAGTGGCACATGCTCCCTGCTCTGTTTTAAGTGCATCTAAAAGACTTTGCCAAAGATTCGGATTCGGCTCATGATCTGCGTAGTCTTCAAGGTGCCGACTGATATCATCGGCAGCCAGTACGAGAAACTTATCATCCAGAAGCTGAATGTGACGCTTGATATAATCAGCGACTACCATGGGCATACAAGTATTCCTGCCCATCGCATATCGCATTGCCGACAGCAGGATCAAGCGAAAGTCAGAATCGCAGATGGGAGCGAGCAGATCCTGAGGGAACAGCAGAAACTCCTTGCCGTTATTCATGCATACGCGCAGCGGCCGCTGCTCTTCCGTTACCAGATTCAGTAGACTGTTAGCTTGATCCTTCAGCTCATCAATGGTGATTGATTCGTAGTCCTGAAACGGGCTTGCTTCGTAATTCATCATTTGACCTCCAATCAGTTTGTCCTCGTTATGAGGTGTTGGCATTGTAGCTCTGACTGCCCAGAGGTTCAACCGTTTCTTTCGCACTTGAAAAGAAATTGAATAGAGTCGGAATCCGTGCGGATTTATCATTTTCTTGCTTTTCCTGCCCAAATGTGCTATCATTATAAACAACGCTGTCAAGTGTTGGAATAGGCCTTGGCAGTATGGCTGCAATAGACCGAATGCTCTGCCAAGCGGCAGAGCATTTTTGTATATCGGTACGGAGGAGATATTTTATGTCTGTGAGTTATAAGAAACTCTGGAAGCTGCTCATCGATAAGGACATGAAGAAAAAGGACCTGTGTGAAAAGGCGGGCATCAGCCCAGCATCTGTCACCAAGATGGGACGGAACGGACATGTCACCACGGAAACACTCGTGAAGATTTGCGCAGCGCTGGATTGCCGGATAGAAGATATCGTGGAGATTGTGCCAGACAATATATCTGGCAACACTCTGATGTAGGGATTGAGTCCGTTTTTTCGTACAGCTGCTTTGCTAAAATGACTGGAGGATAGATATGGCGAGAAAAAACAGTGTTCCTAACTATAGTGAATTAATTACTGTTACATATGCTGCACTCAAAGCCTTGGGCGGTTCCGGTAAGAATGATGAAATAAATAATAAAGCTGCAGAGATTTTAGGATTATCCGATGATGTCCTGGAAGTTCCCCATCTTAACAGCAGTAGCCTAAGCGAGATTAACTATCGCTTAGCTTGGGCAAGAACTCTATTGAAAAGATCTGGAGCTATAGCCAATAGTGCCAGAGCCGTATGGGCGATCAGTCCATCGTTTTCAGATGTGGCCGAGGTTGATGGTGCAGCGATTAACAAAGCGTATCATAAGTTAAACGCACCTAAAAAGGATATTCCTGCTGACGCTGATCCAGAAGACATGCCCGAAGAGGTTCGCCCCTGGCGCAAAAAACTGTACGAGGTACTGATACATATGGATCCATATGCATTTGAACGTCTTACACAGAGAGTTTTGCGTGAGTGCGGATTTACACAAGTCGAGGTTACTAAGAAGTCTGGCGATGGTGGAATCGACGGTACAGGAAAATTGAGAATTAACGGAATTTTTAGTTTCAATATAGCTTTCCAATGCAAAAGATACCAGGGTATTGTCGGTTCGGGAGATATCAGGGATTTTAGAGGATCTCTGACAACGAATATTGAAAAAGGTGTATTTATTACTACAGGATCTTTTTCAAAGGCAGCTGTTGAGGAGGCGGCTGCTCCAGGAAAGCAACAAATTGATTTGATTGACGGAGAAGAGTTTATCACAAAGCTCGCCGAGTTCGGTATCGGTGTTAAAGAAGTTAAGGACTACGATATTGACGAAGAGTTCTTTGCCAAACTCTGAGGTGCTTGTGATGGCAAAAAAGACACCTGAACAGATCAGCTATAATATGAGTCGAGTAAAGAATAAAGACTCAGCAATTGAAGTCGCTCTTCGGAAAGAACTATGGTCGCGAGGACTTAGGTATAGAAAAAATGTGAAGACCGTTTTCGGGAAACCAGACATTGTTTTTGTGGGAAAGAAAGTCGCGGTTTTTTGTGATAGCGAGTTTTGGCATGGGTACAACTGGGAAGTGAAGCAAGATGAGATAAAAAGCCATCGCGATTTTTGGATTCCCAAGATAGAAAGAAATATGAAAAGAGACAAAGAGGTTAATGCTGCATTAGAGGCGGAAGGATGGAAAGTTCTGCGTTTTTGGGGCGATGAGATAAAGAAAGATGTAAAAGCCTGTGCGGATTTAATCGTTGCTGCTCTCAAGGAGAGAGATAGATGAATTTGAAAACAATCGACCTGTGTGCAGGCATAGGTGGTATACGAAGAGGATTTGAGTTAGCTGGAGACTATAGGAATATAGCCTCGGCTGAAATCGATGAAATGGCTTGCAAAACATATGAGCACTTATTTCACGAAGATCCTCGAAACGATGTGACAAGTGAAGAATTCAAAAAGCATCTTCAGACACTCCGCTATGATGTGTTGATGGCGGGTTTTCCGTGTCAGGCATTTAGTAGCGTCGGTTTGCAACAAGGATTTGAGGACAAAACAAAAGGCACCATTTTTTTTGATATTGCAAAAATTATTAAGATGACTCGGCCAAAAGTAATTTTCTTGGAAAATGTCCAAAATCTTCTTTCACATGACAAGCAGGCAACTTTTAAAACCATTATTGATACTCTTGATCGGCAGCTCGATTATCACATAGTAGGGGTGACGCATGATAAAAACGGGAAGCCACAATATGAGCGCTCGGCTTTTTTGCGTAATTCCAGGGATTTCGGTGTTCCGCAGAATCGCCCTCGCGTATATATTGTTGCATTCAGTCGAGCTTATTTCGGACAACACATAAGTATTTTGCCGAAAGAAGCTCCATGCAAAAGATCAAGAACACCCGTTTTTGAAAACCTCAAAGATGTACTGGACGAAAAGGTCGATCCGCGTTTTTTCCTTTCGTCAGGATATCTTGAGACATTAGAAAAGCACATAGTTACACAGCATGATAAGGGGTATGGTTTTGGGTATTGCATTGTTAACGCACCTGAAATTAAAAATCCAATTGCCAATACGCTTCTTGCAACCGGCGGCTCCGGGCGTGAGCGAAATCTCATATATGACCCAATCAACGGTGCGTCTTGTGCCGGCACAAGCGTAAAGGGCAAATATTCTCCGATAAATGATAAATATATCCGAACAATGACGCCGAATGAATGGGGGCGGCTGCAAGGATTTATTGGATATGCCTTTGTGGACGAAAACGGAGCTGATCAGTTTTCCTTTCCAGAAGGAATCCCTAATGTACAGAAGTTTAAGCAATTTGGCAACTCAGTTACAATACCTGTGATTGAGGAGTATGCCATCTTTATACAAAAATGCTGTGATATGATGTACAGTTCTTTTTCCGAGATAGAAAAGCGCATTTTCAGTATGTATGGAAATGAGTTTTTGCTTTGTAGCCAAATAAACAAAGAAATGTCTTGCCATCTGCGAACAGAAACCTTGAACCGTTATTTTGATATTGTATATCATTATAAATCCAATCGCTTCAGGGTTAAGGAATTGGCTTCGTATCTAAATATGTCTGCAGCACGGGCATCGCAAATCATATCACAATTGGTTCAAGTCGGATGTGTGCATCATGAAGAAGACGGCACATATCAATTTGAAGATCTGCTATCCTTTAGCAAATGAAAGGGAGTGCATCTAAATGGATTCGATTCAGAACACAATGAGCAAAATAATCAGAAACTGTGATGTTTGTATTGACGGTAATGTTGTTTCTAAAGAGCTGCTTATTAAGACATTTTCCGGCTTTATTTCCTCTACGATCGAGGACAAGCGGCATAATGTCGGAATTGTGTTGCATACGGGCTCAATCTGTTTTGATGCAATTCTTTTGGCATACGCGGCAATATCTGATGTATTGTACAACGAAACAAATGCTAATGACATTATTTTCTCACTTCAGGCAGACAACATGGTACTATGCTATGACGGCAGTAAAGGAAAAAGCAAACCATCAAAATGGTTTTTCAAGGGCTTCGTAAACTCTGTTGAGGAGAATCCTCGGCCGACCCCTGGAAAGTTTATCGTGCTGCAAAGCGACAAAAGCGGGCAGAGATATTTGCCTGAGTCAAGTTGGACAAAGATTGTTCCGTACTTTGGACCGTCAAAAACTATGGACAATCGAGGACTTCGCCGTGAAAGCGGCGAGAGATATAACTTTTTCAGGTATGTCTTGGGTATGGAAGAGGCGGAAATCCCGCGAACTGTTGATACCTCCACGGTAATTGTGATGTCTCGTGAGGAGGCAAATAGGCTTGTGGGGAGTGTATCATTCAGGTTCAATGGTACGGATATTAAACTGACCGATTTGGTGCCGGTGTCCTATTACACAGAAGGCGAACAGGAGTATCAATACGGTATTAATCCATCAAAAAACGAACCGGTAATTAAGATTACAGGAAAGGTTTCTGTTGCAAGAAAACTGCTGCTTAGAAAAGGCGGTAATAAGCATATCGGACTTGTTGTCTTTGGTGAAGATGCCTACCGCCGTGGTGAAACCGAGCTTCCTGAGTTGATTGACCGCCAATCTATTCAATATGTTTATCTATGCATGCATCTTGACTCCGAGGTCTCCGCAAATTTGATTGCTAATTATGAAGAAGCAAGCCTGTTTGCCTGTACGAAAGATTTCCTGCTGTCAAACAGTTGTCCTCCGATATCGCGCAATTCATACACGGAACAAATGGATGCTCAAATAGGCGCAATTATCGACAAGGAAGTCAACGCAACTGTTGTTCCCGGGTTTATAAATTGGGGAAAATACAAGGAATTCAAAAAAGCAATTTATTTGGTGAAATCCTCAGAGTACAGTTCCGATCAAAAAGATGATTTCATCGTGCAATCCTATTCGTTGATGAATTTGTTTATGACTGCCGTTTTTCCGATAGGTTTGCTGGAAGACCTGATTGAATGCGGGGTTGTAGACAATGTTGAGAAACCTGAACTACGGTTACATCGACTTGAAGAAACAGTAAAGAATTTCCCAGATTATCTGAAAGATTCGGCAGCTTCTGTTATTAGTCTTTTAGAAGATGTCTATTTAGAACTTCACGACAGCACCCCGAAAGAAGCGGCATTTTTGAAGGTCCTTGAAGCTCAACAGAGTAAAATTGCAGTTGTTGTACCCAAAGCCTATTTTAGTATTGTGATAGACAAGTTTCTGCGCCTACATAACCTCAACATCGAAACTAACATATGCATAATGACAGCAAATCGATTCGACAATACGCAGTTGTACGGCGCAGTTATTGTTGTCGGTAATATTTCGGGGAAACGATTTGATGCTCTACGCTGTCGTTCTTCACAAGAAATTGACTTGTTGCTTTACGAATGCGAAAAATATCGATACAAGAAGCAGGCGCGGGATGCAAAAGCTGCCGAACATTTGCTGAACAAGCGGTCCACGATCCTGATCGATGATGAATACGAAGAAGATTCGATAGGAATTGATGAAGATGACCTGAACGAAGTAGACATCATCGATACAGAGATTACGGACTATATCAGTTCGGCTCCGATTAAAGCAATCCGTAACAGTTTTTCCGGTGGTGACGGAAAAAACATGGCGGAGATTGTTGCAGTAGCAAAATTTGACTCGGATGAGATAGCCTTCTTTACTAAGAACTATAAGGCTTATGTTTTGGATGAAGCTGATAATTCGGTTAAGGAGGTCGTTGCATCGGATCTCTCAGAAGGTGATGTCATTGTATTTACACGGAGCACATCAAAAACGAGGGATATAGTTGAAGAAATTCTGCGGGATATGATTAACAACAAACTTGTTCCTCACGAAATTGAGGATGCGTATTATAAATCCCGCGAATGGAAAAAAACGCTTATTGACTACATGAAACGAACCGGGCGCAGTGCAAAAGAGATTGCTGATGACATGATTTCAAACGGAGTAAGCGTTCAGGAAATAACGATTCGGGGATGGTTGGATGAAGAATCTCATACAGTACGCCCTCAAAAGCTCGATTCTATTCAGCAGATTGCTTTAATTGCAGGGAACGATGAGTTGTTTGACGGTGCAGAAATCTGCTTTGATGCCGGCGGACAAATATATAAGCTTCGTCGTCAAATCTTGAAGGTAATCGGTCAGGCAATTCTGGGTGAAGTTACTGGGAATGGTGATCTTACAGGCACAATGACAGCGGCTATTGCCGGTCGAATTAAAGATGCCGCTGTTACGCTACAAATTGAAACTATTACTTTTGTGAACGACGAGGTTCCGATAAACACAACAAACCGTCCCATTACTATCGACCAATAGGAGGATACGCTATATGAGCTCCATCAACGAGTTTCTGTCGGCTCGGGATGAGTATATCGCTCGGGTAAAGGAAGAATTGCTCGGTCCGGGATCGGAAATATCAATTCCCGACGCTGAGCATGAGCTGATAACTAATTCCCCGGATGTTCGTTACTCTATAGGGATACTTTTCCCCAAAAACAACAAATTGAACGCAGACAACAATGACCCTTCACGAGTAGAGGAATCCAGCGAACCGTCAGAGGATTTTTTGGAAGAAGAGGAAGAAGCTGGCGGGGAGGAAACCGAAAAAACAGATCCGGTAACCCCAGCAGAGGAAGAAAATCTGGACGAAGAAATCAGCTTAGCCGCGCAGAATATGCCGTCCTCTCTTGGCTTTACTTTTCTTGCATCGTCTGATCTGCAAGTGCTGAAATGTAAAGTTGCATTTGCAACTTACAGGAAAGCAAGGATGCCCGATTGTCGGATACCTTTTTATCCGGATTCTTCGGAGCAGTACTCAGTACCGGCCCAACTGTCCTCATACGTGGTTTATGACAGTGAAGAAAGGTGTCTGAAACTTTGTACCGGCTTAAATAGAAAAACAGTTCATGATCTATACGAGCGAGATTTTCTTGACGGGGATGAGTATGGTATTTTTCCTGCAATGTATAAACTTTGCGACCAATTAAAAGGGGGATATGTACGAGTTCCGCATAATGTAGAAGTTGTAATTGATTTTTTATCAGGCGATTATGTGGATGATAATAAGCACCTTGATGAGACAAACGCAAAAATCACAGCGCTGAAAAGAAAAATTAATGACCACTTATATTCGGTTACGGTCATGCTTGTAAACGATGACGAGGAGAAATCCAACGGAACCCGTTGCCTGTTTCAGCCAACGGTTAAGGTTGAGTCCGAAGCGAATGGGTTCAGGTTTTGTGAGTATTCGGCGCTGGTCGATTTCGATGTATTAGACTCTGAAGAACGGTCGTTGGAACTGCAATACCGAAATAAGCGTGTTTACGGAACCGGACTTGGCACATCTGTTAATTGGAATATCGATACTGACGGGAACGGAGAAATATACAATGACTTTTTCCCGGAAGTGGAAGTGCCCCAAATGGATTTCACTATTCCGAAGAGTTTTGGGATTAAAGAGGAAGCTCTTTCCATGCGCCATTTGTCGGATTTAGACAAGACAGAGAAATCTCAAAAACTGTCGGAACTCAGGAGCGTAGTAGATGCCTATGGCCGTTGGATAGATACGCTGGTCGAAACGCAGAAAGACCTACCTGCGCACCATCAATCTGCTGCCAGCATTAATATTTCCGGTTGTTTGAAAGCGAAAGACAGAATGTTAACCGGACTGCGGATTTTAGACGAAGATTCGGTTGCCTGGGCTGCGTTTTCTCTTGCAAACAGGGCAATGTTTATGCAGCGAGTGCATCTAAAACTGCAATCCGAAACAGGAAATATTGATCGTTATCCCGGAGATGAAAACCTCACCAAATTGCTTGATTTCTTGGATTACACTGAACCTACCGGAATAACCGGGGACAAATATGCTTGGCGTCTGTTTCAGATAGCGTTTTTGCTGATGAGCATTGAATCAATTACAAATGATTCGGCGCGCGATAGGGATATTGTGGATTTGATTTGGTTTCCCACTGGCGGCGGAAAAACAGAGGCCTATCTTGGATTGACCGCTTTTACTATATTCTTCAGACGCCTTGCCCATCTTCCTGATTCAGATGGGACAACTGTTATTATGCGCTATACCTTGCGACTACTGGCTGCACAGCAATTTACACGGGCATCTACTCTGATATGTGCCTGCGAATATATTCGCAGTGATGCAGTGTCGCGTCGTCCCCAATACGGCAAATATCCGTTGGGAAATACCGAAATAACAATTGGATTGTGGATCGGGCGGGAACATATACCTAATACTAATGCAGATGCAAAAAAACATTTGAAAGAACTTACCGATGCCCGAACGGATACCCTTCAATACGCGAAGGAGCAGCACAATAAATTTCAGGTATTGAAATGCCCTTGGTGCGGAACCAAATTAGTCAAAGACCGAGACGGAACGAAAATGATTGGAACTTTCGGTTACCGCATGAGAAACAATCGGCATTTTGAGCTGTTTTGCCCGCAGGAGAGTTGTTTCTTTAATCAACAAGGGAAACTTCCAATTCAGATTATTGATGAGGAACTGTACGCCAGCCCGCCGACGCTTCTTTTCGGCACAGTGGATAAGTTTGCAATGATTCCGTGGAAAAAGGAAATCGGTGCATTCTTTGCCGCCGGGACCGATAATCGAGCACCTGATTTAGTTATTCAGGACGAGCTGCATCTGATTTCCGGTCCGCTGGGTACAATGGTTGGTTTGTATGAGGCGGCAATTGATGCATTATGCACACGAAACGGCATCCGCCCCAAAATCGTTGCATCTACGGCAACTATTCGCAGAGCCAAAGAACAGTGCTCGGCTCTGTATAATCGCGAGGTCAGTCAGTTCCCCCACCCCGGTCTGGATGCAGAAGACTCGTTCTTTGCGAGAGAGTCAATCATCGACTACGATCATGGTGTCTATGGTCGGAAATATGTTGGCCTTATGCCCTCCGGAAAAACCAAAGCCATGATGGAGGTTCGCTCAATTGCTGCGCTGATGCAGGAAATCAATATAATGGATCTCTCTGATGACATTAAGGACAAGTTCTGGACGCTTACGGTTTATTTTAACAGCTTGAAGGATTTAGGTAAGTGTTCAACTCTGGTGGACGACGATGTTAAAGACTTTATTAAGAGGACTGCGTTCCGCCTTGGAAGTGCAAAAGATGCCAGAATGATTGCCCGCGCAGACGAACTGACAAGCCGGGTAAATACAACCCAATTAAATGAAACTCTGGACAAACTCGAAAAGCATTGCTATTCGAAAGAAAACATTGAAAATAAGCGTTACCCATCAAATGTGCTGTTGGCTACTAATATGATTTCAGTGGGTATAGATGTTGCTCGGCTGAATGTTATGCTTTTGGTCGGGCAGCCAAAGTTAACCAGCGAGTACATTCAGGCTTCGAGCCGAGTCGGGCGCTCGTTCCCAGGTGTTGCCTTTGCGTTGTATGACGGCTCAAAAAGCAGAGATCGTTCGCATTATGAGCAATTCAAGCCTTATCACGAATCATTTTATAAGCATGTCGAGCCGACAGGCGCAACACCTTTTTCAAAACCTGCGAGAGATCGTGCCCTTCACGCCGTAATGATTGCGATGGTTCGTGTTCTTGAAGATGAACTCAGCGCAGAAAAAGGCGCAGCTAAGTTTAACCGCAAAGACTATGCGGCACGGATTGCAGAGCTTAAGAAATACATAACTGAGCGTGCATCGGATATTTCTAAACGGATGAACACAGAAATGGTTGATGATTCTTCGGAAATTGCGCTTGAGATTGATTCGGTGTTTGAAAAGTGGGAACAACTTGCAGAGAACTTTGATGAAGAACACTTTTATTACGGAGAAAAATTCCTGATTAAAGAACCTGACGACGGCGAAGGGCGCTTGATGAAACCTTTTAATACAAGCCGTAACGATCCTGCGTTCGATACAATGACATCTATGCGGAACGTTGATTCAACGGTTGCAGGAAATGTTCTGATATGGGAGGAGGTATAATCAATGGATATGGAATCGGCTAAGAAAGTCCCATTGAACAGAATTACTCATTCTGTCCGTGCATCACAAGCGGTTCTGCAATACGGAGTGGGAGCAATGATTGATTTTCCCAACCAAACTTTGATGACTGCTGCTCCGGAATATTGGCAGGAGCAAGTTGTTCAAATACATGATGAGCGTCTTGAAAAAGTGCTTCGCGTTGATTATTTCGGCCTTCCCGGCGGGCAGGATGATCCTCACTGTCGCGAAGGTATCTCGTATGCCCGTTTTCCGGAATGGTATTTTTGCCCGAAATGCAGACGATTTCAACCAATCAGCGATTGGGTTTCTGATTACAAAAAGTCAGCAACTCAGAAAAGACTCAATAGTGATCCAGATATGGTTAAGTTCATGCAATGTCCGAAGTGCAGACAAGATCTTGTGGTCACGCGTATCATCACGGCCTGCGAATGTGGGCACATCGATGACTTCCCGTGGGTAAAATGGGTCCACTGTAAAAACATGTACGGCGGAGCGAAACCGATTTGTGCACATCCAGCCCTGACATTTAAGACCAGTGCATCCTCCACCGAAGGGCTTGAAGGACTTACTGTTTCGTGTGAGTCTTGTGGCGCTAAAGCCACACTCAAGGGCGCGTTTGACAAAGACGCCTTGCAAGAACTGGATCAGAAATATGAGGGGAAATACAATTTTCACTGCACAGGAAGACACCCGTGGAAGCATACAAAAGATATGTGCGGAGTATATCCGAAAGTGTTGCAAAGGGGCAGTTCTTCCGTTTACTTTCCGATCACAGTCAGCTCACTTGTCATTCCGCCGTACTCAAGCCTGATTACAAGGAAAATTGAGGATAGCGCGGCTTTTGCAAATTGCAAAAATGTTATTGCTGGTTACAAGCGTAATAATGCTATTCCAAAGGAATTATTGCCAACACTGATCCAAGGAACAATAGAAAATTACGCAAAGGATATCGCGAGAGAAAAAGGCATAGCGGAGGAAAAGGTACGGCCGATATTGGAAAGAAAATGGATTGTTCCGACTGGCGAAGATGAATACCTTACAACAAGTGTAAAATATCGGTCAGAAGAATACGAAGCACTCAGCGGTGAAGTGTCAATGTCAACCGATGATTACGGTGACTTTCTGCGCGAAGGAACGGAGATTTCAAATTATGCAATTCCGTTTATAAGAAGCATCTCTTTGATACACAAAGTCCGGGAAGTACAGGCTCTTGTTGGATTTTCAAGGCTTAAACCTGTTGACGCTAATATAGGCGACAACTCTTCGGCGTACGTTGTTCCTGTCAAGCAACAAGATACGAATTGGTATCCTGCTTATGAGGTCCGTGGTGAAGGCATTTTTATAGAATTTGATGAGAATGCAATTTCTGAATGGCAAAAGAACAACCCGGAAATTCAGCACAGAGTTGATGTTCTGAATGAGAATTATCGAAAATCATTTATAGGGCAATCAAAGCCGCGAAAAATAACTGCTAAATTTCTCCTTTTACATACGATTTCACATGCTCTGATTAAACAACTGAGCTTCGAGTGCGGGTACAGTATCGCTTCATTGAAAGAGCGTTTGTATTGCAGCGAAGCTGCGGAAGGAAAGCAAATGTCGGGAATCTTCATTTATACAGCAAGCGGAGATTCGGAAGGCACTATGGGAGGTTTGGTGCGGCAAGGTTATGCTGACACATTCCCGGGTATATTCAAAAAGGCAACGGAAGAAGCAATGACTTGTTCCAATGACCCTGTTTGCAGTCTCAGCATGGGTCAGGGACGAGATTCTCTTAACCTGTCTGCATGCTATTCGTGTTGCTTGATTCCAGAGACAAGCTGTGAAGAGTTCAATATTTTCTTGGACAGAGGAACCATTGTCGGCACTTATGAGAATCGTGAAATGGAGTTCTACAGCAGGCAATTATATGGTGCAGTATCTTGGAAGGATAATAGTGTTTCATCAGCCACCACTGATGCAAGTCTGAAAAGCAGCGTACATGTTATCATTACAGATCAGGGGACGGATTTAAGAGACTCTGCCTATGCCGAAATATGGAAAGGCCTTAGGACTTGGGCTATCGATACGAAAGAAAGAGTGTTACTTTCCGAGTTGGAAAACAGCAGCGATTTGTTTTCACAAAAGGAAAAGCCATATAGAGACTGCATATTCCAAATAGGAGGAAACGAAGAACAGTATAAATGTGACCTTTTTTGGAAAAAGTCACAAGTCGCACTCTTCACTTCGGATAATGAGGACTGTTATGCAGCAGCAAAAAACAGTAATATCCGATGCATTTATTGCGCCGACGATACGGTTACTGTCAGGAAAATACTTGATATGTTAAAGGGACGATGATATGGCGATAATGATTCCCGAGAAACCTCGGAGCTTTGACCCGGCCAGCCAAGAAGGACTAATATTCGACGCATTAGCGCTTCTTCCGGAAGATTATTATGTATTTCACTCTTTCCGGATCACAGATACGAGAGACGGCATTTTCCGCGAAAGCGAAACTGATTTTGTTATTCTTAATCGTACCAAGGGGGTAATATGCTTAGAAGCCAAAGCAGGTCAAGTGAGGTATGAAAATGGCTGCTGGCTTTATGGCAGCGGCATTCCGATGCATAACGGCGGACCGTTTAATCAGGCAAGCGCAAACAAATACAAACTGATGAGATACATATCTGACAGCAACATGGCATTTATTTTGGAGAAATGTAAGTTTCTTCATGCCGTGTGGTTTCCGTCTGTGAGTAATGATCGCCTGAGAAGTATGACTTTGCCATCGGAGGGCGATAAAGCTCTTGTATTGACCAAAGAAGCGCTGGATGATCCTAAAGAGTTTATTGACAGAATTTACACCCTGCAACTGCCGAGCCGTGTTGAAACAAAGCTGAGCGAGATCGAATGTAAACGCTTGGTTCGAGAAATTTTCTGCCCACAATTCAATGTGTTTCCATCTGCATCTTTTGAAGCGGATTTGAAGAAAATTGTATTTCATCGTCTTTTGGATGAGCAAGCAGGGATTTTGGATTTTCTTGATGAACAGCTGACAGCTGCGATTAACGGAGCTGCCGGAACAGGTAAAACGATGATTGCGGTTGAAAAAGCCCGCAGACACGCTGCTGCCGGGGAACGGGTGCTGTTCCTATGCTTTAATGCTCAATTAAAAGATTACTTAGAAGAAAACTACGCAAGAGATCTCGTTAGTTACTACACTATTGCCGGATTCGCCTGCAAAATCTGCAATACAGTAAAGCCAAACTATAACGAACTTAAAGCGAAACTTGAAGATTACTATATATCGGATTCCTTTCCGTATAAACATGTTATTATTGATGAGGGGCAGGATTTTGGAAGCGAAGCAATAGAAGAAACCGATATTATTCAACTTATCCATGATATAATTGTTGACGCGGATCAGGGGGGAACATTCTATGTCTTTTATGATCGGTTACAATTGATTCAGGCAAGAGAGATGCCTAAATTTATAGGTGACTTGGATTGCCGACTGACGCTGTATCGGAATTGCAGGAACACCGAAAATATTGCCGTAACTTCTTTGCGCCCGATTACTGAGCGCAAACCAAAAGTGTTTGAGGGGGCAGTTAAAGGCACTCCGGCCAAAATTCACTTTTGTGATTCAGCCCAGAACGAAAGAGAACGGATTGATTCAATAATTGATGATCTCGCAGCTGACGGGTATCGGGATATTGTCCTTTTGACATGTAAAACAGAAGCAACGAGTATCTTGAGCGATTCCGTAAATAACGGAAAGTATCGCAACAAATATTTGTTTACTACATGTCGAAAGTTCAAAGGGCTTGAAGCCGATGTCGTGATTCTTCTTGATGTTGATAAGACTACTTTTGAACAAGGGAATGCTCTGATATTCTATGTCGGTACTTCGCGTGCTCGTATCAAGCTCGAAATTGCTGCCATATTAAGTGATGATGATTGCAAAGAAATACTCATGTCAATCCTGAATTACCGCGGGAAAATCCGCCGAGCCCAAAAGGATTTGGCGGGTGCGCTTAACGCTATCGGTAGTTTGGATTCTTAATAGATACAGGTTACTAAGTGCAATTTCTGCCTAACAGTTCTGAAATTATGCCACCAAGTCGTGCCACTACCCGCATAAAAAGCCTTTGCCGATGCTAAGTCAGGAAACAACAGATTCCCTATGTTCACGTTGTAGTGCTAAAAAACCAGAATCAATACTTATCTATGATTGCGACATGCTTCGGTACTAAGTCTAATAACATATTCTGATTTGGTGACAGCTCAAAGGCTGCACCGCTATAGACAAGGAAAATACTTTCAAAATCCAGGCAGAAATACAGCGGGACAGGCCGTAGAGGCTTGTCCCGCTGTCTGTATCGTAATGGTCAACAGTTTTGAGGAGGGCAAATGCAAACAAACAGGTTGGTCAGGGATTTGGGAGGTTTTTGCTTGACTGATTATCGGTGCACCGATATAATAAGAGCGGTGATGTATATGACAATCCAACAGATACTTCGGGAAAAGAACCTCTCCCGCTACCAGCTCTCCAAGAAAAGCGGTGTGCCTTGGGCAACGCTGGCGGACATTTGTTCTGGCAAGACAACGCTCTCCCGATGCAGTGCCAGAACATTGATGAAGCTGTCCTCCACACTGGGTATCCCGATGGAGCAGCTCATTACGCTGACTGCGGAGAAACCACAAATGAATGGCGGCAAGCCGGCTGACCGAACCTATCTGGAAAAGGATCTGCCCGCCAGTTTGGATAAAGCGCTTCGTGAGTACATTCAGGGCGAAAAAGACAAAGTGTCTTATATGGACTGCCTGTGGGGAGAATTGTATAGTGCGATCAACTCCAATCAGTGGAGCAATGCCATCACGCAGGAGCAGGCAGACTATCTCCGTGCGAAATATTTATGAGAGGTGAGAACCTAATCTTATCATGATCCGATGGCGATGACTAAACCTTAGGCAATAGCTCAGCGGCTGCACCGCCATAAACAAGGAAAACACTTTCAAAATCCAGACAGAAAAACAGCGGGACAGGCCATAAAGGCTTGTCCCGCTGTCCGTATTTATGACAGATATTCTTCCGTGATCCGATACCGGCTGATGCCGAAGGCACTGCTTCGCTCCATGATTTCCAGCGGAATCTTGGGCAGAAACTTCTTGCTGAAGCTGGTGTCCCCGAAGTAGGCATCAAAGTTTGCCACCGGCAGAACCACCCATTCGCTATCATCCTGCCGGTTGGCGAGATAATAACAGATCAGCGTACAGACAACTTCGGCTGGAATTTCCTTCGGAAGTGCCGCTTTCACTTTCTCTGTCAGCTTGTGCGGCAGCTCCAGTTCTTCTCTGCGCAGCGGGCCAAGCTCCAGCGCATCGGCAAGGACATCATCAAAACGCAGCGTCCAGGCACCCTTGGTTTGGGGCGCGAAAATCGGGATCTGATACTGCATCACCTTGCTTCGCCATGCGGCGGCGAACTTTGATTGAATGACCTCCGCATACTTGAGCGAGGTGCTGCGCACCTTTTCCGGGTGTGTCAGCATGAAGTCCGCGACGCAGAGGACATGGCGGAGAAACCAGCCGGTCCCGTCCTCATCCACCAACTCTGGGAACTCCGTGTGCAACTCCGAAAAATCCGTCCGGAACTGCCATTCCTTGTCCGGCACGCGCTTCCCGTCCTCCGGAACACTGCACCAGGCGCAGAGCGCGCGGCGGGCGTAGTCGATCCGATTATGCGGATCACCCAAAATGACTGCTCCGTCCTTGCTGTGGAACAGATATCCGCGGGCCAGGATGGTCAAAATCCGAGCCATTCCCTCAAACTCCAGGATCGTGGCAAAGGTGAAACGGCCCAGCCATGTCGTATCGCTCTTCTTACTGGCGGTATAGGAAACCGTTCCGGTATATGCGCAGAATTCTACCCATTCGTTAATCATCCCGCACCTCCAGAACATTTTTCTCGATATACTCCGGCAGCAGCTCCCACAGCAGGTCGCGTCTGCCGAGGGCCACCACATAGCGCACGGCCAGAGCCGGTCTTACAATCGCGGTCAGCAGCTCCCGGCACTTGGCCGTCACCGCATCACGGTAGCTCCGGGAGGCGGATTTGTCCGCGAAGGCGCTCATCATGGCGGTGAAGGCTTTCGAGTCACTTTCGCGGAACAGCTGCTTTTTCTCCCTGCCGGTGTTCTCATCCTCCATATCACAGAAAATGTCTCCGAGGATGCGATAGCCGCCGAAGCGGAAATCGGTCAGCAAATCGTATATATCTTCAAATTCCGGCAGCCATTCCCGCAGGAAACGCTCCCGCGCATCCTCGTCCATGAGGTGCCATGCCTGCTCCCGCATGGCATACAGCAGGGCGGACACCTTTTCCGGCGGCAGGCTGCCGAACAGAGCGTACAGCTCGTCAGGATCGTATGCATCCTCCTGCCCTCTGGCATATAGAATGCGCTCCACATCGCTCTTCCGCTTTTTCTCCTTCAACGGAACGCGGCAGGCCCGGATGCGGGAGAGGCAGGCATCGTAATCTTGCAGCAGCGCATCTACCGCCGCCAGCTTATCGGAATCCAGCTGTTCCCTCCAGTCCGGCTGCTGGGCAGCAAAGGAAAACAATTCTTCGTCCTTGGCGGGCTTTGCCTTGATGCGCGGCGTGTTCTTTTTCAGCTGTTGCGCCAGATACGGAAGGCGCTCCACGTTGGAGTCCACCTTGCTCCAATCCACCTTCTTGAAAAAAGCCTTTACCTTGGCCGCATGGGTTGGCTCATACCAGGCACGCCGGGTCTCCATTTCTTCTACCAGCGTTTTATATTTGAGGAAGTCGCTGCGCTTGACGGTCTTATGGGTCAGGTACTCATCCAGATCAGGGCGGATGCCGCTCTTGGCCGAGTCAATCTCCAGCCCGGTGAGGATGGCCAAGGTTTCCGTCTCTTCCCGGCAGCGCTCCCGCTCCTCGGTGTCGGAGTTTTCGTTGTAGGCAATGATGCTGCGGTCCAGCGCGGCGTTGCAGATCTGGCCGACGCGGGAGGAGAAGGTGCTGCGGACGGTTTCAAACCGGGCCTCCCAGTCATCAGCGCTGCGGATCTGGGGCTGGGCCGTAGGGATCATCAGCAGAGGAATGTTCTCTGTGTTGGTGAGGGATTTGTGTTTCTCGTAGCGGTAGAGGTTGTAGTTGCGGCGGACGCAGGCATTCAGGATCGGATCAGATATGGTCTTGATCATATCGCCGTCGTAGTCAGCGCCGCCCAGCCGCTCCGCAGCCAGCATATTGGAATCCACCATCACCACATCCGTCAGGTGCCCGAAATAGTAATGCCGCATCTGCTTTCTCTCTTCCTTCGCGTCGTAGAAGGAAAGCTGTAGCTCCTCGTTGCGGGCAATGTGCGGATTGCGTAGCAGCGTGCAGGCGTCGTCATGGGCATAGGCCGCCTGGGGTGCATAGAAGGAACTCTCCGGGAAGTGGTCGGTCATGACGGTGCTGTAAAACATCCGTTGCCTGCGTTTGCGCGGCGGAACAGTCGGGAGCAGAAATGCCAGAAAGTCCAGAAGATCACCGGAAAGATAACGGTTGTCTCCCGCCACGATCAGGCGGCCGACGGCGTACTGCTCCACGATCTTGTCCGCTTCGTCCTCCAGCCGCCTGGCATAGACCGGTTCGTTGATGAAATGCGGATTCTTTTTCAGCACGGCGGCAAGGATCTGGTCTTTGCCCTGATGCCGTTCCCACCAGCTGACCCGCTCAAACTTCTCCAGAAAGTAATTCTGCCGAAACGATTCATCGGCGCAGAAATTGTAATACGCCAGTTCCGTCTGCTTGGTGAGCCAATTTCGCTCGTCTGTCTCCGGGCTGTGATCCCAGCCGTCCGGCAGATCGGCAGGGCGGAACTCGTCGCCCTGAATGGAAACGGTGGTCAGAAACTGATAGTTCAACTCGGTGGTCTTTTCCGGTTTCTCCTTGCTCACATTGGTGATGTACAGTGCGTGGCGGTACTTACGGAACACCGCCCAATAGTCCTCCCAGCTCATGCCACTGGCAGTGAGCCAGCCGTATCCCTTGAACATGCTCTTGGTGAGGATGACGTCCACATCCCGGACGGAATGCTCCATGCCCCACAGATCGGTGATGGTGTCCGTCCCGCAGAGGGTCAGGAAGTCTTTGAAGTCCACCTCGTGCAGCATACCCTTGACATAGGGCATACGGATCTGGAATGAGGTGTGGACTTTCTTCCCGCACAGCTTCTCGTCCACGACGCGGGCATATTCTTTTGAAATCAGCCCCTCGCCGTCGAAGCAGGTGATTTCGATGTCCTCTTTTTTCTCCACCCGGTGATATTTGCGGGTACTGCTCTGCGTTCCGTCGTCCTCTACGGTGATGACGCTGACATTCCGCTCTGTGCGCGTAGGATTGTCGATGACCACCACCCGGTGGGGCCGGTCAATGCCGATGCCGTCAATGCGGATACCGCTGGACAGCATCAGGCCGTTGTAGGCATAGAGCTTGCTGAGCTGGCAGTCACCGATGGTCATATCCATCATGATGCGGCGGCGCACCGTGTCATAAAAATCCTCCCGGATGAAGGTCAGCCGCGCCTGCCGGCTCATGCTGCCCGAACGCTCAAAGGCAAGATAGCGATGCGGGCCAGAGCCAAAATCAAGGCTCACGCCCTCGGGACGGAACAGGGCCCTGGCCTTCTCCTGCCGGATCAGGTGTTTCTTTCTGGCGCCGCTCCGGTCGAAGATGCCGGAGAAGTCCATATAGAAAATGATGTCCGAGAGGTCAGTCACCAGCTGCCCACCGGGTGTTCCGGTGAAGGCATCGCCGCGCAGCACGCACATAGTCTGATAGAACAGTGCGTTATCGTCCTGCTCATGGGGCGCGGAAAGTGATTTGCATTTTTCTGTCTCGGCGGCGCTGAGCTGGAAGGCGTATGCACACTCCTGCTGCCTTCCGTAGCTGATCACGGCTCTGGCGGACAGTTCGTAGATCCTGTATTTCACCAACGGCATTGGCTCACCTCCTGATGCTTCTATTCTATCATGAGGTTCTAAATTTGCAATATGGATACTGCTCCCACTTTTTCGGCGGGAGCTTTTTGCTTGCAGCTCTCAACAAAAAATTATAAAGGAGGAATCCAATGCAAGAATCCACATTCACCAACTACGACCAGCTGCCGCTGTTCCTCAATGCGAACACGGTGGCGCAGGTGCTGGGCGTGTCCATCTCCAGCGCCTATGAGCTCATGCACGAGACGGGCTTCCCCGCGCTGCGGATAGGCAGCCGCATCGTGGTACCCAAAGAAGAGTTCCGCCGGTGGGTAGATGCGCAGACAGGAGGTGATGCCTGATGTTCCGGCGTTGGCCTAAGCGGGACCCGAACAAACACTACTATCTTGTTCCAAACGAGGTCTTCAATCTCGGACTCAGCTCTCACGAGATCGCCGTCTACAATTACCTTCTGCGCTGTGAGGACCGAAGGACCTACCAGTGCCATCCCAGCTACCGCACCATCGGTCGGGCGGTGCAGCTGAGTGAAAACACCGTGCGAAAGTATGTGGCCGGGCTGGAAGAGAAGGGACTCATCCGCACCGAGCCCAGCACCATCACCACAAAGGATGGCCGCGTGCGCAACGGAAGTCTTATCTACACCATCCGTCCCATTCAGGAAGCGCTGGAGCTGAACTATCAGCGGCAGTTTTTGCAGGCGGAGCGTAACATGGAGCGGGCAAAGGCAGAGAAACGGCTGGCCGAATTGAATCGGCAGAACAAGAAGAAGGAGGAAGAGAGCGCATGATGCAGCAGCTTGCAAACTTTATTATTGTAGACCATGACCCGATGATGGTTCTCCGGCGCACGCACGACACAGTACGCTACATCCGGTGGGCGTGGAACAAGGATCATGCCGACCTCATTGATGAAGACGGACTTCGCCTGTTTCTCTGCGATAAACATCACGGCGATCTGACCGAGGAGCAGAAGGTTTTCGCCCGCCGATGCCGCGACGAGATGCGGAGTGTTTATGCGGAACTGTGCGTGCGCTTACTGCAACATGAGATTATGCTGGAGCGTGGCATGGTACCGGATGTCAGTACCTACCGCAGCGTGTTCTGCACGGAAGGAGGTGATGCGCCATGGATGCTTGACCAAGCGGGATGACTGCCTTTTCCGCAAAGCGCCGCAGAGCGGCTGAAGTGCGCGTCAGCGCCGAAAATTCTCGCTTCGAGAATGACAAGTTTCGCCTTCGTGGTACGGAACGGGGCGATTGCCCCGTTCCGACCCCTTCGGCAGGCGGGCTAAGCCCACACCCCTATCAACACAAAGAAAAATGAATTTAAAGGAGATGAAGATTATGACGAAGAACACCTATAATCCCTATGAAAATATGATGGACAAGTACGATAAGGAAGAGATGCTCAGCGATGTACGGGAAGCCATGCTCTATCAACTCGGCGTGGATGTCTCCTGTGAAGAGTTGAATCACTTTTTCACCGGCAAGGGCAAAGCCGCACTATCTGGCTGTGCGGAGTGGCAGCAGTGCTTTGCAGTCGAAAAGATGCTGGAGTTCTATTATGTGCATGCGCGGGACGAGACTCTGGCTAAGCAGATCGAGACGATGACTATGCTGGCAAGCAGAGGTAACGAGCACCATGGCTAAGAATCAATTTATCCGCGCCCGCGTTGCCGGGTGGGAAAAGGACTGCATCCGCCGCAAGGCGGATGCAGCTCATATGACCGAGAGCGAGTTTGTGCGCCGGGCGGCTATGGGTCGTGAGGTCACGGTCATTGAAGGTATGGATGAGCTCCTGCGGGAGTTGCGCTATCAGGGAAATAACCTGAACCAGCTCACGGTCATGGCTCGGCAGGGGCGTATCACACAGGTGAACTATGAACCCTTTACGGAGGTGTACCGGAACGCATGGCAAACATTAAATTCATTGCTGTCTCACGCAGTCTGAGCGGTATCCTGGACTATGTTACCAACCGTGAGAAAACGGTGGAGCGTCTCATCTCCGGCGTCAACTGTGTGGCCCAAACAGCTCAGGATGAATTTGAAGCTGTAAAGAAACAGTTCCGCAAAACAGATGGCCGTAGCTATTATCACATCGTCCAAGCCTTCGCCCCGGACGATCCGCTGGATTTTGATACAGCGCATGAGATCGGGTTGAAGTTTGCGGAATACTTCAAGGGCTACCAGTGTGTGGTGGTCACGCATATGAATACGGCGCACATCCACAATCACATCATCATGAACTCGGTAAATTTTGAAACCGGTCAGAAGTTTCATCAGAGCGCCAGGGAGATGCAGCAGGCAAAGGAGTACAGCAACCAACTCTGCCGGGAGTATGGCTTGTCCTTCACCGAGAGCAAGGCAGATCCGTTCCGTATTCCTGCTTGGAAGAAACGGCTGTGCCGTACCATTAAGGAAGCTATGGAGAACTGTGCTACCCGTGAGGAGTTCATCGCATTCATGGCGGAGTACGGCTACAAGGTGCGATGGGAGCCGAATCAAAAATACATCACCTACACCACACCGGAGAATGTCCGATGCAGAGACAATAAGCTCTTCGACCAGACGCTTCTGCGCAGCAGCATGGAAGCCTACTTCGATATGGGCGGCTGTGAGTATCTGGAAAGCCGCATCGACGCCACCGAGTACGGTGAACTCCTGCCTACGGTGGACGATGCCGTCTGCGGTTTGATCTCCATTCTGGATGCGATGAACACCGGCGACAATGACCGCTTCCATCTGGAAACGCTGCATCACAGTAAGCAGGAGATCCGGCGTATTCTGGAACGCGGCGGCAAGATCGACCGCACGGTGGAATACGCCGTAGATGACGAAGATGAAGAGTACGAGCAGTACCACGGGTTTTCTATGCGGATGTAATGGCAAACCATTTCAAAGTTCTGGTAGCTATTTCCGCAAAAATGTGGTAATTGTTTGTGTTGCAAAAAAATCTCAATCAAAGGAAGTGAAATACATGGCAAAACGAAGGCCGGCCGGCGACGGCATGGTACGAAAGCGGGAGGACGGACGCTGGGAGGGCCGCATCGTCATCGGCCACCGGGAAAACGGCGAACCACTGTTCCGTCATGTGTATGCCAAGACGCAAAAAGCCCTGCTGGACAAGCTGCACCAGAACATCGAGTGCTACCGCGATGTGGAGCTGACCGAGGACAGCCGCATGACGCTGGGCCAGTGGCTGGACCGCTGGCTCACGGAGTACAAGGCGGGTACGGTGCGGCCCGGTACCCTCGAGGGCTACCGCCGCTACATCGAATACTACATCAAGCCGCAGCTGGGCGACAAGCAGATCTCCCTCCTCTCCCAGCAGGACATCCAGCGGATGTACCGCCGCCTGAAAACGGAGGGGCGCATCCACGAGCACCCCGAGATGGATCATCAGCTCTCCGACTCCATGGTGCGCCACATTCACTCCACCCTCCACGCCGCACTGAAAGACGCAGTGCAGGCGCATGTCATTCCCAGGAACCCCACCGAAGGGACAACGGCGCCCAAGCCCAACTACAAGCCCAAGCGTATCCTCACCCGTGCGGAGCTGGACGCCTTTCTCGCAGTGGTGGAGCAGGATGAGGTGTGGCGTGACTTCTTCCAGACGGAACTGATGACCGGCCTGCGCCGCGGCGAGATCTGCGGTCTGCAATGGAGCGACTTCGATGGGGACGCCGGTACGCTGAAGGTGTGCCGAACCCTCCACAGCCAGCGGAAGGGCGAATACACCGTCGGCGAGACGAAGACCAATCAAGGCATGCGTACCATCATCCTGCCGCACAGCGTGACCGAAATCCTGCGGCGGCGCAAAGCGGATGCCATCAGCCAATGGATATTCCCTGATCCGGTGAAGCCGGAAGATCCCGTCGATCCCAACGCGGCCTATCGCCACATGAAGACGCTGCTCCAGCGGGCGGGGCTGCCCAGCATCCGCTTTCATGATCTGCGTCACACCTTCGCCACCCACGCCCTCACCAGCGGCGTGGATGCCAAAACGCTGTCCGGTATCCTGGGCCACACCAACGCCTCCTTCACGCTGGATACCTACACCCATGTCACCTCAGATATGCAGAAGCAGGCTTGCGGCATCGTAGGCGACTTCATGGAAGATATCTTCGGAAAGGAGTTGAAACCGTGGCAAGAAAACGAAAAGCCGGAGACGGAACCGTAAGACAGCGCAAGGATGGCCGGTGGGAGGGGCGCATCGTCATCGGCTATGACGATAACGGCTATCCCAAGACGAAAAATGTCCTTGCCAAAACGAAGAAGGAGTGCGTCGAGAAGCTTCAAAAGCTCAAGGAAGAATGCGGCGGGCTGAAGCCGGAGAAGGTGCGGTCTGAGATGCCCTTCGGGGACTGGCTGACATACTGGTACGAGAACCACTCCAAGCCTAAGATCCGCCCCACCACGCAGGAAACCTATGAGAGCCGCATCCGCCTGCACATCATCCCGGAGATTGGGGACATCCCACTGAACAAGCTGACACAGAATGACCTGCAGCAGTTCTACGGTCGGCTCAAGAAAAGCGGCCGGAAGCGGTTCACCGACAAGTACGGCGAAGGGCTGTCCGACCGAATGGTGCGTATGTGTCACGCCACCTGCCGCTCCGCATTGGAAAAGGCGGTGCAGGATGGGCTGATCCGTGTGAACCCGGCCATCGGCTGCAAGCTGCCGCCCAAGAAAGCGCGGGAGATGCAGGTGCTGACGCGGGAGGAACTGCAGCGGTTCCTCATTCAGGCGAAGTTCGAGGGCTACTACGAAGTCTTCCTTCTGGACTTAGCCACCGGCCTGCGCCGAGGCGAGCTGATGGCGCTGCAATGGGACGACCTGAACTTCAAAACCGGTGTGCTGAATGTGAACAAGCAGGTCTACGATGTGCGGGGCCAACTTCAGATCAGCACGCCCAAGACAAAGAACTCCGTCCGCAAGATCGTTCTGCCGCCTGCGGTGGTGGCAGTGCTGCGGGAGTACAAAGAGGCGGTAGACTCCCGCTGGATGTTCCCGTCGCCGGTGAAGGAGGACTGTCCCATCACGCCCGGCGTGGTGCGGCGCAGGTTGCAGCTCATCCTGGAACACGCTGGGTGCAAGCATATACGCTTTCATGATCTGCGCCATACGTTCGCGACCTTGGCGCTGGAGAACGGCATGGATGTGAAAACGCTCTCCGCTATGCTGGGTCATGTGTCGGCGGCCACCACGCTGGACATCTACACCCACATCACCGATGACATGCAGCTCACGGCCGCCGCCAACATTGACCGCGGCATCGGCAAGGTAGCACCGCAGGAGGACGCTTCAGAGCCGGGGCAGGAAACTGTCCCGGCCCAGGCGGAAAAGCCGAGCATGACCGATTTCAAGCCTTACATTGGCCGTAAGCGCAGGTCCGGTACCGGCTGCGTCAGTGAGATCAACGACCATCTCTTCGAAGGCCGCTATTCGCCCAAATGGCCCGATGGTAAAAAGCACGCCCGTAATGTCTACGCCCACACCCGCGAGGAGTGCGAGGAGAAACTGAAGGAGCTGATCGTAGAGATGAAAGCGGAGATCGTGGAAGCACAGCGGCTGATGGATTTGGGCAAAGGTGATGGGCAGCCACCAAAGAATAGTCATAAATGAAAATAATCATCTCCAGGCGTGTGGATAACTCTACACACCTGGAGATAGCATTAATTCAACATGTGGATTCAATATGTGGTTTAATGAAGATACGCTTGTACGATGCTGCGAATATCTGGCGCAATTCTTACTGCATCTAACTTTTTGGAAATCTGCACATAAAGATCAGCTGCGCGTTCATCAAGTGGCGAAAATGGGTCATTCGTATGGAATGCCCTCTTCCAAGAGTAGGTGCCGTCCTCATTGCGAGTGCAGAAAATGAAGTCATAAAAGCATCCTTTCACATCTTCTGATTGAAATGCAATGATGACCAGCTTCTGGCCCTCGCTGATAGTATCGCAAGAGTATACATCTCCAGCCAATTCCCATTTATAATTTTGATTCATGTGCTCTGAATGATAAACCACAGTGCCGTCATCTTCCATTAAGAAAATCGGCAGACTCAAGAGTAGTGGGCTGCAATCACATATATAACCACCCTCGCACCCCCATTCAATTTCATCTGTTATGGTTTGTGACAACAGTTTGGCAACAAACCTGCAAAGCAGAGTGGAAGTTTCCGATGGAATCTGAAGGTTTCGGTTAACTAAATCATCAATGCCCACATTAAAAAAACGGGCTATTTTCCATACCACATCGACACTAAGACGCTTACCGGTATTTTCTTTTGCGGTGCGCGAAATATAGCCTGCACTAATACCAAGCATCTTTTCCAGTTCCCCAAGTCGGATGCCATTAGACTTGGCAAGGAAAGTAATATTGGCTATAAGAGTACGGTTATCAAAATTACCAATTGAGCTCAAATACTCTTGGATATAATCGTTTTGACGCACCTTCAGTTCCTCATAACCAGAAGTATCTTCCTCTCGCATTGCAAAATCGATTATTGCTTGCAGTGTATCTCTCACATTCAATGCAGATACGAGTTCGGAAAACGAAGTCGGTTCAATCAATGATTTGAGTTCACCTTGATATTCAAATTTATCTTCCATGTATTCATCGAATTGCCTCGACATAATTGCACCTCCTTCATTGATTTAATCGAATTATATCATTTGAACCGAATTGTGTCAATAGTTCAAAAAATATTATTTTTGAACCTTTTCGCCTCCATTAATTTTATTGGCTCCATGGTAGTACTCTCAAAATCTGCACCGCAATAGACAAAGAATAAGAAAAATCCCTCTGAAATCAATAATTTCAGAGGGATTTTGGTCCGAGTGAGGTGACTTGAACACCCAACCTCGACATCCCAAATGTCGCGCCCTACCAGTTGAGCCACACCCGGATATTCAATTTCTGCCATGATACCACGGCGAGGGGTAAAAATAAAGATTTTTCTGTCTGTGGTCATTTATGTGGTCAAAGCCGCTTTTGTGCCGCTTTCAGCAACTGGGGAAAGTCTCGCAAACGCAAGTGTTACAAGGCTTTGCGGCGTTTCGCCTTGCCCTATCCCGGATACAACCACGGCACTCCCAAACCAGGCGCGATACCAACTTCGCTATACCCGGATATTCAATTTCTGCCATGATACCACGGCGAGGGGTAAAAATAAAGTTTTTTCTGTCTGTGGTCATTTATGTGGTCAAAGCCGCTTTTGTGCCGTTTTCGGCAACCGGAGGAAAACCCGCTATCGCCCGTGCCGCAAGGCTTTGCGGGCTTTTGTCCAAGCCGCGCATGGATAGGGTCTACGCACACCCAAATGTGGCACGATACCAACTCCGCCATACCCGGATAGGGGAGGGGGTACGCCGCCCGATCACGGACGGCGTACCCTTACTATATCAGATTTTCTCCGGTCTTGCAAGGGGGAAATCAGCCGTTCAGAGCGGCCTTCAGAGCCGCCACACGGTCGGTAGCCTCCCAGCGCACGCCCAGATCCTCACGGCCCATGTGGCCGTAGGCCGCCAGCTGGCGGTAGATGGGTCTGCGCAGATCCAGATCCCGGATGATGGCGGTGGGGCGCAGGTCAAAGACCTTCTCCACGGCCTCCTCCAGCTTTTCATCGGACACCACGCCGGTGCCGAAGGTCTCCACCAGCACACTGACGGGACGAGCCACGCCGATGGCGTAGGCCAGCTGCACCTGGCACTTGGTGGCCAGACCCGCCGCCACCACGTTCTTGGCCACGTACCGGGCGGCGTAAGCGGCGCTGCGGTCCACCTTGGTGGGGTCCTTGCCGGAGAAAGCACCGCCGCCGTGGGGGGCGCTGCCGCCGTAGGTATCCACGATGATCTTCCGGCCGGTGAGACCGCTGTCACCCTGAGGGCCACCGATGACGAAGCGGCCTGTGGGATTGACGTAGATCTTGGTGTTCTCGTCCATCAGCTCAGCGGGAACCGTGGGCTTGATGACCAGTTCGATCATATCCCGGCGGATCTGATCCAGAGATGCCTCGGCGGCATGCTGGGTGGAGACCACCACGGCATCCACGCGGGTGGGCTTGCCATTCTCGTCATACTCCACCGTCACCTGCGTCTTGCCGTCGGGGCGCAGGTAATCCACCAGCTTCTCCTTACGGACCTGCGTCAGGCGCTTGGCCATCTTCTGGGCCAGGGAGATCGCCAGCGGCATCAGCTCCGGCGTCTCGTCGCAGGCGTAGCCGAACATCATGCCCTGATCGCCGGCGCCGTTGTCCAGCGCACTGTCACCGGACTCCTTGGCCTCCAGACTCTTGTCCACGCCCATGGCGATATCGCCGGACTGCTCGTCGATGTTGGTGATAACGGCGCAGGTGTGGCCGTCGAAGCCGTACTTGGCCCGGTCATAGCCGATGTCCAGCACCACTTGACGGGCGATCTTGGGGATATCCACGTAGCAGTGGGTGGTGATCTCGCCCATGATGTGGATCAGGCCCGTGGACACGCAGGTCTCGCAGGCCACACGGCCATTGGGGTCCTTCTCCATGATGGCGTCCAGAATCGCATCGCTGATCTGGTCGCAGATTTTGTCGGGATGTCCCTCCGTCACGGATTCCGAGGTAAACAGTCTCTTTGCCATAGCTTTTCCATGCTCCTTTATAAAATATTTTCCATACGGGTGAAAGCTCTCTCAGGTTGACCGGAGCATGAAAAAACACGCTCCGCCATTCGACGGATCGTGTTAGAATAACGCTCCTCATCTGTCGAAGGACGAATGCGGGACTATCACTTCCGCACTCAGCATACGCCGGATTTGGCACCTTGCTTCGCAGGTTGCCGTGGCTTCATCGGGCCGATCCCTCCGCCACTCTTGATAAGGTATGAACTTGTAAGAGAACTCTACAATTTCTTATGATAGCAAGAAGAGATTGTTTTGTCAACCCCTGATACACAGATTTTATCGAAATGTTCGGGAAAAACCGACGAAAAGGGGAGGAGTGGGGAGAAAAGTGCGGAAAAGGATTGCCTGTTTCGGGGAATGATAGTATAATAGTGCGCAGCACACCCAAAAAAATTTACTTGAGGTATGAAAATGAAAACTGAGGGAAAGCTGAACATGACCATGCTCTGCGACTTTTACGAGTTGACCATGGGCAATGGCTACTTTGAAAGCGGTTACAAGGATCATATCACCTACTTTGACGTCTTTTTCCGCCGGGTGCCGGATGGCGGCGGCTTTGCCATCGCCGCTGGTCTGGAGCAGCTGATTGATTATATTGAGAATCTGCACTTCTCTCCGGAGGACATCGCCTATCTGCGGGGCCGGAACCTTTTCAGCGAGGAATTTCTGTCCTATCTGGAGGACTTCCATTTCACCGGCGACATCTACGCCATGCCGGAGGGAACCCCGGTGTTTCCCCGTGAGCCCATGGTCATCGTCCGGGCCAAGGCCATCGAGGCCCAGCTCATCGAGACCTTCACACTGCTGACCATCAACCACCAGAGCCTGATCGCCACCAAGGCCAACCGCATCGCCCGTGCCGCCCGTGGCCGCACGGTGCTGGAGTTCGGCTCCCGCCGGGCACAGGGGGCGGATGCCGCCATCATCGGCGCCCGTGCCGCCTACATCGGCGGTGTCGCCGGTACGGCCTGCACCATCTCTGACCAGATCTACGGCGTTCCCGCCGGCGGCACCATGGCCCATGCGTGGGTGCAGATGTTCGATTCGGAGTATGACGCCTTCAAGACCTACTGCCAGATCTATCCCCACAACGCCACGCTGCTGGTGGATACCTACAATACCCTGAAGTCCGGTGTCCCCAACGCCATCCGGGCCTTTAACGAGGTGCTTAAGCCCATGGGCATCACCAAGTGCGGCATCCGACTGGATTCCGGCGACATGGCCTATCTGACCCGGAAGGCCCGGAAGATGCTGGACGAGGCGGGCTGGACGGAGTGCCAGATCTCCGTATCCAACTCTCTGGATGAGTACCTGATCCAGGATCTGCTGCTGCAGGATGCCAAGATCGACCTCTTCGGCGTGGGCGAGCGGATGATCACCGCCAAGTCCGAGCCGGTGTTCGGCGGCGTGTATAAGCTGGCGGCCGTGGAGGATCAACAGGGGAACATCACCCCCAAGATCAAGATCAGCGAGAACGTGGAGAAGATCACCATTCCCCACTTCAAGAAGGTCTACCGGTTCTACGGCAACGACACCGGCAAGGCCATCGCCGACTACATCACCGTCTATGACGAGACGTTGGACGACACCAAGGATCTGGAGATCTTCGACCCCAGCGCCACCTGGAAGAAAAAGACGGTGTATAACTTCACCGCCCGGCCTCTGCTGGTGCCGGTGTTTCTGGGGGGCAAGCGGGTGTACGACAGCCCCAGCCTGCCGGAAATTCAGGCCTACTGCCGCCAGCAGGTGGACACCCTGTGGGACGAGGTGAAGCGCTTCGACAATCCTCACAGCTACTATGTGGATCTGTCCGACAGGCTGTGGAACATCCAGCAGGATCTGCTCCGCAATCGAAAATAAGCAAAAAAGCAGAGCTGTCCGATTTGGCGGACAGCTCTGCGTGGTATCCCAAAGGGAACAGGAGGTGACCCGTTGAAAACGCATCAGGTACAACAGAAAACGGAACGTCGTATCTCGGCGGCGCTGCGGCTGGTTTTCGTGGCGGCGCTGCTGCTGGGGCAGATCGCTTTGGCATTCTTTCTCAGCACGGAGCTGCGCCAGCGGGCTGCCATCATCTACACGGTGCTGGAGCTGGCGGCCTTCGGCTACGCCGTGCGGATCTATAACCGCACCGACGGCGCCAGCTATAAGTTCGGCTGGATCTTCCTCGTTCTGACGGTGCCGGTGGTGGGACTCATTCTATACTTTCTCTGGAACGGTGACCGGCAGCAAAAGCGGCTGGACCTGAAAAAGCTGCCCATGCCGGAGGAGCCGGAAGCCCAACAGGCCGCCCACCGCATCCAGATGGAGAAGCTGCGGCGAAAATTCCCCCAGTGGGAGCGGCTCAGTGTTTATCTGAGCCGTCAAGGATATCTCCTTTACGGTGACACGGAGACCAGATATCTGCCCACCGGCGAGATGTTCCTGCAGGATATGCTGGAGAAGCTGGAGCAGGCGGAGCATTTCATCTTTCTGGAGTTCTTCATCATTGCGCAGGGACAGATATGGGACCGCATGGCGGAGATCTTCCGCCGGAAGGCGGCGGCAGGTGTGGAGGTCAAGATTATCTTCGATGACTTCGGCAGCATGATGCGCTTTCCCGCCGGACAGATCGAGGCCCTGCGGGAGAGCGGGGTAGAGGTACAGGTCTTTAACCCGGTTCACCACTACGTCAACCGCCTGTACTTCAACTATCGGGATCATCGGAAGATCGTCTGCATCGACGGCAGCACGGCCTACACCGGCGGAGCCAACGTGGCAGACGAATACGCCAACCTTACCGTCCGTTTCGGCTATTGGAAGGACTGCGGCATCCGGCTGGACGGCCCCGGCGCATGGGGCCTGACACGGGAGTTCCTCCATATGTGGCAGCGCAACGGCGGACAGCTGATGCAGGAGCGGGACTACTACCGCCCCCACGACCACCGGGAGGCGGCGGGCTTCTGCCAGCCCTTTGTGGACGGGCCGGACAACAATCCCATCTCCACGGCGGAGGACGTGTTCCTGCACCTCATCAACAACGCCCGCCGCTCCGTCCATATCACCACGCCGTATCTGGCCATTGATGAGCCCATGCGGCAGGCCCTGTGCTCTGCCGGGGACAGCGGCGTGGATGTGCGGTTGCTGCTGCCGGGAATACCGGACCACAAGTTCGCCTATCTGGCGGCCCAGAGCCACTACGGTGAGCTGCTGGTGCATCATGTGAAAATTTACATCTACGAGCCGGGCCTGCTCCACGGCAAGACCGTGCTGTCAGACGGCGAGGCGGCCTTTGTGGGGTCTGTGAACATGGACTACCGCAGCTTCCAGCTGCACTTTGAGTGCGGTACGGTACTCTACGGCGTACCGGCCATTGAGGGGCTGGCGGAGGATATCCAGCGTATCACGGACTGTTCCCACCGGGTGACGTATCAGGAGTGGAAGAGCCGCCCGTGGTACCGCAAGCTTTTGAGTACCCTGCTGCGGCTGTTTGAGATGTGGATGTGAGTAACATACAGCCCCGGACGCTTCGGCGTCCGGGGCTGTGTTTCTTCTGGCTGCCGTGCGGGACAGGGGATGTTTACAAATTAGGCAAAAGTCCGGCATCGTGGAGCTTTTGCAGACTCATGAGAACGCCCAGCTTGGCGTGATACCACGTCAGGCCACCCTGAAAATACACAGCGTAGGGGGGACGGATGGGGCCGTCGGCGGAGAGCTCGATGGAGGCCCCCTGCACGAAGGCTCCGGCGGCCATGATAACGTCGCTGTCGTAGCCGGGCATGGCCCACGGCTCCGGGGTCACATAGCTGTCCACCGGTGCAGCGGCCTGGATGCCCTTGCAGAAGGCACACATGGCCTCCCGGCTGCCCAGCTCCACCGCCTGAATGATATCCCGGCGCACCTCCCGGCTGCCGGGAATCACACGGAAGCCCAGCGCTTCATAGCATCCCGCTGTAAAGATAGCGCCCTTTACAGAGGAGGCCACCACTGTGGGAGCCAGAAACAGCCCCTGATAGAAACTGGTGAGCAGACCCAGATTGGCGCCCACCTCCTTGCCGAGGCCCGGCGCACTGAGCCGGTAGGCGCAGCGGTCGATGAGATCCTGCCGGCCGCAGACATAGCCGCCGGTGGGAGCCAGACCGCCACCCAGATTCTTAATGAGGCTTCCCACCACTATATCGGCCCCCACATCCGTGGGTTCCTGTCGCTCCACCAGCTCGCCGTAGCAGTTATCCACCATGCAGATGATGTCGGGCTTACAGCTCTTGCAGAAGGCGATCAGCTGACCGATCTCCTCCACGGAGAAGGAGGGGCGGGTGGCGTAGCCCTTGGAGCGCTGGATGGTCACCAGCTTGGTTTTTTCGTGGATGGCGGCCCGGATGCCGTCGTAGTCAAAGCTGCCGTCCGGAAGCAGGTCTACCTGGCGGTAGCTGACGCCGTATTCCCGCAGGGAGCCGGGAGAGGGGCGGATGCCGATGACCTCCTCCAGGGTGTCATAGGGCGCCCCGACGGGGCTCAGCAGCTCGTCGCCCGGCAGGAGGTTGGCCCCCAGCGCCAGTGCCAGCGCATGGGTGCCGCAGGTGATCTGGGGCCGAACCAGCGCCGCCTCCGTGTGGAACACGTCGGCATAGACACGCTCCAGATTGTCCCGGCCCTCGTCGTCGTAGCCGTAGCCGGAGGAGAGGTTAAAGTGGGTGGCATTGAGACGATTCTTGTGCATGGCGGAGAGAACTTTGGCCTGATTATACTCGGCAATGTCGTCCACACGGGACATTTCCTCGTCCAGTCCGTCCAGTACTCGCTGTCCAAAATCCAGCACCTCCGGACTGATGCCCAGCTGCTGATACATTTCGTTGGTAGTCATGGGATCGTTGCTCCTTACTTAGATTCATTTCCTGGGATATGCTCCGGGAACCGGATGCCCCGGCACTTCATTAGCATCCGGATGGGGTAGTCCCGATCCAAATAGTTCTTGCTGTACCACTCATAGGTGGCGGCGGGCAGATGCTGCAGCTCCGGGGCCTGACACCGGAACAGCTCGAAGGTCCGGCGGTCACCGGAGAGCAGTGCCGCCATCAGCTCCAGCTGTCCCTCCTGCCGCAGCCGCTCCAGACAGGCATCCATGATGACGGCGCAGGAGCGCTCCTCCTCGTCGGCGTAGAGCTCCTTGTTGCCCAGCCAATAGAGAAATTCCTCCGGGTCCAGATCCAGCTTGGTGGTGATCTGGCTGAGCTTGTAAAATTCCTTCCAGTCCCGTTTTTGCAGCACCTCCATCAGGTACTGCACCAGACCGTCATCCAGCGCCACGCAGTCCAGAAACACCTCGAAGGCGTGCTTGCCTGCATCGGGATCCGGGGCCGTCTCGGAGGGCTCCTCCGCCGGGGGAGCCTCCTGTACGGGGGCCAGCTGTACGGCGCTTTGCAGCAGCTGCTGAAGGCTTGTGGTATCGTCCGCCTGCCGGTAAATTTCCTCCGGCAGCGTAACGCCGTCCTGCCGGGCGCAGGCCCGGACAAAGGCGGCGGTTCCCACCTGCTGCAGCTGGCGGCTCAGGGAGGCGACCTTCTCCGTCATGTCCCCCTCCGGCAGAGTGATGCCCTCCGGCGGCGTGCGGCGGCCCTCCATCAGCTGGGTCATGTATTCCAAATAGTGGTCAAAAAGAGTCATACCTTCTCCTCACTTTCCCCAAAACTCTATCACATGGCGGTTGTAATTGCAAGGGCATCCGTGCTATACTGGGAAAAAAGGAGGTGGGAGCGTGTATTTCGTATACATGGTATACTGCGAAGGAGATACCCTTTACACCGGAGTTGCACAGGACATTTGCCGCCGGATGCGGCAGCACACCGACCGGGGAACAGCCTGCGCCCGGTATACACGAGCCCACCCGATACAGGCATTGGCGGCGCTGTGGGAGGCGGAGGACAAAGGGACGGCCCTGCGGCTGGAATACCGCATCAAGCAGCTGACCCGGACGGAGAAGGAACGCCTCATCCATGAGGATACCGCATTTTCACAGCTGCTGCCGCAGCTGGAGGTGTCCCGCTACCGGCGCAGACCGGGCATAACGCTGGAGATGTGTTTGGAGGGGAAAATCGATGCATGAGTGGTATGCAGCCCCTATGGAGGGGCTCACCGGCTGGCGCTGGCGGCAGGTGCAGCACGAGATGTTCGGCAGGGCAGCGCTGTATGTGACGCCCTTCGTGTCCCCCAACGGGAATTTCAGCTTCCAGCGCAAGGAACTGGAGGAGCTGGACCCGGAGCGAAACCGGGGTATTCCGGTGGTGCCGCAGATCCTCACCAACCGGGCGGAGTACTTCGTCTGGGCTGCCAAGGAGTGCCGCAGCCGTGGTTGGGCGCAAGTGGATCTGAACTTGGGCTGCCCCTCCGGTACCGTGACGGGAAAGAAAAAGGGAGCGGGGCTGCTGCGCCAGCCGGAGCTGCTGAGACAGCTGCTGGACGGCATTTTCGATGCCCTGCCGGATATGAAAATTTCCGTCAAGACCCGTATCGGATGGGAGAGGGCGGAGGAGTGGCCGGCGCTGCTGGCCCTGTTGGAGACATACCCTATCTGCCGCCTGACGGTGCATCCACGGGTGCGGACGCAGTTCTACAAGGGGACAGCAGACCGGGAGGTGTTCCGCTGGACGGCAGAGCACACAGCGCTGCCTCTGTGCTACAACGGGGACGTCACCACCGTCCGTGACCTGTGGGAGATGGGGGAGGCCTTTCCCGACGACGCCGTCATGGTAGGCCGTGGACTGGTGGCGGACCCGTCCCTGCTGCGGCAGGCGACGGGAGGCCCGGCAGCGTCTCTGGAGGAGCTGCGGGAGTTTCACGACCGGCTGTACGGCCTGTACTGCCGGGACTTTTCCGGCGACGTGCCGGTGCTGCACCATATGCGGGAGCTGTGGAACTATTTCTCCCGGTCCTTCCGGGAGACGGACACCCTGCTGCGGCAGGTGCGTAAGGCCGGGGACTGCCGGGCATATGAGACGGCGGTGCGGCAGTTTTTCTATGACGCAGAGCTGTACCATTGATGATATCTGTAAAGGAATCATGTTTTACACAAAGAACCCCCGCTTCCTCTATGGAAAGCGGGGGTTCTTTTTTGCAGAGCTTCAGTTGAGAACATAGACGGTGCAGTAGCGCCGACCGAAGGAACAGGCATCGTCGTAGGAGTCAAACCACAGATCCAGCTTTGTTCCCTTGATGGCACTGCCGGTATCGGAGGCTACGGCCATGCCGTACTCCAGATAACCGTCGTTGGTCAGAATATAGAACCGTGTGCCGAAGGGGAACACCGAGGTGTCCACGGCGATGTTGCCGTAGGCGGTGGGCCGCCCGGAGGCCGTCCAGCCGTGGATGGAGTAGGCGGTGGATTCGCAGGAGCCGTACACGGAGGAGAAGGCCATGGTGTCGCCGGAGGCGAACAGCAGATAGCCGGTGCCGTCATCAAAGGTCGTCACGTCCACCATGTAGTCAGATCGCTCCACGGAGGAGACCATGGTGCCATACTCGACGATCTCGGTGACGGCGTTGTCCTCGGTGGTGCTGACCAGCTCGGTGGAGACCAGCTTGCCGTCCCGGTAGGTGTCCTTGTAGGTCTCGACGACGGTGCCGGGAACGCCCTCCTGCACCACCTCTTCCGTTCCCTTGGCCAGCATATGGTTCACCACACGCTCTGTTTTGTAAGGGGTGGTGACGGTGACGTCACGGGTCTGGGAATACTCTGCCATAACGGAGACGGTAGGCGTCTCACCGGTGGTGTCCACCACGACCATCTCGCCGTCGCCCACGGTGACGTCGGACCGGCGCAGCAGGTTATCCACCGTTTCCCGCCGGGTGGTCACCAGATAGGTGGCGCCCTGAGCGTCGGCTACCTGCACCTGCTGGCCCTTTACCAGCAGCAGCTGGGCGTCCCGGCTGCTGTTGTCGGCCCGAATGTCCAGCAGACCCGTGGTACGGTCACCGTCGGGCCGGCCGTCGATGATCTGCATTCCGGTCTCGTCCAGGATCATGTATACATAGCTGGGGTTTTCGATATCCTGCTGACAGAGGATCACGGTGGTGGCCAGCAGAGCCACCAGAGTAATTGCCAGCAGCAACCCCTTCAAGAGTCGGGGAGATGCGGATCGGTCCGTTGTTGGCCGGGCCGTCGTCTCCATTCTAATCACTGCTTCTTTCATAAAAAACCTCCCAATTCCGCCCTTCATTTCCGGGGTCCGGGGCGGTGGAAAATCACCTCGCAATGCATTTGTAACTTTTGTTACTTTTTTGAAATATGGGAGGAGTATATCACTTCCACCCACTTTTGTCAAGTTTTTTGGATTTTTCATGGGGTTACACACCACTTTTCACGGTTTTGTGCGGGTATCTGACAGGTAAAAAACGGCAGCTGCCGAGGCATTGGTTACAGAAAAGTTACCGACGGTGACAACGGTTGTAAATAAAGATTGAAGAATGGGGCGGGGCGTGGTATAATGAAGAAAACTATCACAGCGGAGGGGTTCTATGCGGCCTGAATTTATCCCCGTGGGGCAGATCGTCAACGCCCACGGTATCCGGGGCGAGGTAAAGCTGAATCCGGCCGGGTTCGATCCGGCCTTTCTTGCGGCGTTTGACACGCTGTATATCGGCGGAAAAGAGACAAAGGTGAAGAGCGCACGGGTCCACAAGTCCACGGTACTGCTGGCGCTGCCGGGAGTGGAGGATATGGATGCTGCGCTGGCCCTGAAGGGAAAGCCCGTCTTCATCCGCCGGACGGATGCCCACCTGCCGGAGGGCGAATATTTCGATGCCGAGCTGGAGGGGCTGACGGTGCTGGACGACGAGAACGGGGAGGAGTTGGGAAGGCTCACCCGTGTGCTGAACTATCCGGCCCACAAGGTCTACGAGGTCCGGGGGAAGCGGGAGTATCTGATCCCGGCGGTGCGGGAGGTGTTCATCCGTGGGGTGGACATGGAGACCGGCACCATGCGGGTGCGGAACATGAAAGGACTGGCCACGGATGAGGATTGACATCATGACCCTGTTCCCGGACGCCATCGACGCCATGATGGGGCAGTCCATTATCGGGCGGGCGCAGGCCAGAGGATTGGTGACCATCACTGCCCACCAGATCCGGGAGTACACCACCAACAAGCAGATGCAGGTGGACGACTACCCCTACGGCGGAGGCCGGGGAGCCGTCATGCAGGCGGACCCACTGTACCGCTGCTGGGACCATATCTGTCAGGAGGCGGGGGAGCGGGTACACACCATCTATCTTTCCCCCTGCGGGCGGGTGTTTGACCAGCAGGTGGCCAAGGAGCTGAAGGCGTCCTATGAGCGGCTGATCCTGGTGTGCGGCCACTATGAGGGAGTGGACCAGAGGTTCATCGACGAGTGCGTGGACGAGGAGATCTCCATGGGGGACTTCGTACTGACCGGCGGCGAGATACCGGCCATGGCGCTGGCGGACTGCCTGTGTCGGATGGTGCCTGGGGTGCTGCCGGAGGAGAGCTGCTACACCGACGAGTCCCACTGGGACGGCCTGCTGGAGTACCCACAGTACTCCCGGCCGGAGGAGTGGCACGGTCGGAAGGTTCCGGAGGTGCTGCTGTCGGGCCACCATGGGAAGGTGGATGACTGGCGGAAAAAGGAGTGCTATAAGCGCACCATGACCCGGCGGCCGGACCTCTTTTCCCGGTTTGATGAGACCAGTCTCACCACCAAGCATGACCGAAAGGTGCTGGCGGAGGCCAAGGCGGAATGGGCGGCGGAGCAGGAGTCTCCGGCTGCGGAATAAGACATAAAAAACCGCTGCGTGAGCGTCACGCAGCGGTTTTTTCGGTTATTCGACATCGTCCTCCCGGAACAGCAGGGTGATGCACCACAGTCCGGCGATGCCCACCAGTGTATAGATGATGCGGCTCCATACCGATAGCTGTCCACCGAATATGGCGGCCACGCAGTCAAAGCGGAACAGGCCGATGCTGCCCCAGTTCAGAGCGCCGATAATGACGAGGATCAGGGCAATGCGGTCTACGATCTTCACGGTCAAACCTCCCATCTGTGAGATTGCTCTGTCAGTTTGCCCATTTGACGATGGATTATTCAGAAAATTCGTCAGCACGACAAAAATATTTTCAGATTCTGCGGAATTGACGTTGAAATAGCCGGGGGGACTATTGTATAATACAGGAAGAACAGGAACGAATCAACGGGCGGCCGGCGGCACAGCTCCGGCGGCGTCCACACACAAGGAGGAACAACATGAACAAGACCTTTGAAAAGCTGGGCTTTTATCCAGCAGATATCCTGCTGCCCAAGGATCAGGACATGACCAAGTGGGCTGTGGTGGCCTGTGACCAGTTCACCTCCGAGCCGGAATACTGGCAGGCGGTGGAGGAGAAGGTGGGCAAGGCCCCGTCCACCCTGCGGCTGATCCTGCCGGAGGCCAACCTCAAGGCCCCCAACGTGGACGAGTACATCTCCGGCATCAACGCCGCCATGGAGCAGTATCTGAAGGACGGCGTATTCCGGACGCTGGAGGATTCCCTGATCTATGTGGAGCGCCAGCAGTCCGACGGACGCATCCGCCATGGCCTCATCGGCATGGTGGATCTGGACGCCTACGACTTCACCCCCGGCTCCGGCGCCCTGATCCGTGCCACCGAGGGGACAGTGCTGGAACGCATCCCGCCCCGTGCCAAGGTGCGCCGTCACGCTCCCATCGAGCTGCCCCATGTGATGCTGCTGGTAGACGATCCCGATAAGACCGTCATCGAGCCGCTGACGGCGGCAGCCGATACCATGGAGAAGCTGTATGACTTCGACCTGATGCAAAACGGCGGCCATATTCGGGGCTACAAGCTGTCCGACAAGCAGGTGGACGCTGTGGCCAAGGCGCTGGAGGGCCTTGCCTCCGACGAGGCCATGCAGAAGAAGTACGGCGTTTCCGGCGTGGCGCCCCTGCTGTTCGCCGTGGGCGACGGCAACCACTCTTTGGCCACCGCCAAGGCCTGCTATGAGGAGCAGAAGAAGGGCAAGACTCCGGAGGAGTATCTGGCGCTGCCCTCCCGGTTTGCGCTGGTGGAGGTGGTGAACAACCACGACGACGCCCTGCAGTTCGAGCCTATTCACCGGGTGCTGTTCGGCGTGGATCACGAGAAGTTCATGAAGGCATTTCGGGCTGCCTACCCCAACGCCTACGAGGGCCGGGGCGAGGGCCACACCATTGAGTTCGTGTGGAACGGTGAGAGTCATTTCATCACCGTCCCTGATCCCAAGGTACAGCTGGCGGTGGGTACCCTGCAGGGGGTCATCGATCCGTACCTGAAGGAGAACGGCGGCGAGGTGGACTATATCCACGGCGACGACGTGACCCGTGAACTGGGCTCCAAGCCCGGCAACATGGGCTTCCTGCTGCCGGCCATGGGGAAGGAACAGCTCTTTAAGACCGTCATGGCTGACGGCGTGCTGCCCCGCAAGACCTTCTCCATGGGCCACGCTCAGGATAAGCGCTATTACATCGAAGCCCGCCGTATCACTAAGTAAACAGAAACGAAAAAATCTCCCTTCTATCGAAGGGAGATTTTTTATGCGTATCAAAGGGGATATACTCACGCCTGCGGCACCGCACCGCTGGCGATGAACATGGCGTCGCCAAAGCTGAAGAACCGGTAGTGCTGCCGGACAGCCTCCTCGTAGGCCGCCAGAACGTGCTCTCGTCCCGCCAGCGCCGACACCAGCATGATGAGGGTGGACTCCGGCAGATGGAAGTTGGTGATCAGCCCGTCCAGCACCTTGAACCGGTAGCCGGGATAGATGAAAATGTCCGTCCAACCGGCGGAGGCGGTCATGGTGCCGTCCTCGGCGGCCCAGCTTTCGACGGTGCGGCATGAGGTGGTGCCGACGCAGATGACCCGTCCGCCGCTGCGCTTGGTCTCGTTGATAAGATCCGCCGTCTCCTGTGGGATGACGCAGTATTCACTGTGCATCTCGTGGCCCTCAATGGTGTCCTCCTTCACGGGCCGGAAGGTGCCGAGCCCTACATGGAGTGTCACGTATCCAACCTTTACACCCATTGTCTGCACACGCTCCAGAAGCTCCGGAGTGAAGTGAAGTCCGGCGGTGGGGGCGGCGGCGCTGCCGTTGACCTTGGAGTAGACGGTCTGGTAGCGCTCCCGGTCCTGCAGCTCCTCCTTGATGTAGGGGGGCAGGGGCATTTTCCCCAGTCGGTCCAGCACCTCCAGAAAAATGCCCTCGTACTCGAAATGCACCAGCCGGTTGCCGCCGGGCAGCTCTTCGGTGATCTCGGCGGTGAGCTGCCCATCCCCGAAGGAGACACGGGCGCCGGTGCGCAGCTTCTTACCGGGCCGCACCAGACATTCCCACGTGTTCTCACCCCGGTCAATGAGCAGCAGGATCTCACAGGCTCCGCCGCCGGGGAGCCGATGACCCAGCAGCCGGGCCGGGAGAACACGGGAGTTGTTGAGGATCAGACAGTCGCCGGGCCGCAGATAGTCCGGCAGATCGTAGAAGTGGCGATGTTCCCATGCGCCGGTATCCTTGTCCAGCACCAGCAGGCGGGAGGCATCCCGCCGGGGAATGGGGGTCTGGGCAATAAGCTCTTGGGGGAGTTCAAAATTAAAATCACTGGTTTTCATAAAAAACGACCTGTTTCTTCCGTAGTTTCCGGGAAAATTCCGTGACTTATATTATACTATACGTTTCCCGCCGCTTCAACCTTTTTATCTCTCTCTTGACTTGACGGCGCAATCTGGTAAGATAGGGGGAGTATAACCACGATGATAAAGGAGAAATTCCATGTTTGAGGTCATTAAAACGGAGGGTACCGCCCGTCGGGGCCGTTTCCGGTGCGCCCACGGCGGCGAGGTGCAGACGCCGGTGTTCATGAACGTGGGAACACAGGGGGCCATCAAGGGGGGCATAGATGCCTTCGATCTGAAGGAGCTGGGATGCCAGATCGAGCTGTCCAACACCTATCATCTGCACCTGCGCCCCGGTGATGATGTGGTGCGGCAGATGGGTGGACTGCACCGGTTCATGCGGTGGGACGGCCCCATCCTGACGGACTCCGGCGGCTTTCAGGTGTTCTCTCTGGCGGGTCTGCGGAAGATCACGGAGGAGGGCGTCACCTTCGCCAGCCATCTGGACGGCCACCGCATCTTCATGGGGCCGGAGGAGAGTATGCAGATCCAGTCCCATCTGGGATCGGACATCGCCATGGCCTTTGACGAGTGTGTGGAAAATCCGGCCCAGTACGACTACGCCAAGGCCAGCTGTGAGCGAACCCTGCGGTGGCTGGAGCGGTGCAAGGCGGAGCACGATCGCCTGAATGCCCTGCCGGATACGGTGAACCCCCGCCAGATGCTGTTCGGTATCAATCAGGGGGCTACCTATCGGGACCTGCGGATCTGGCATATGCAGCAGATCGCCAAGCTGAACTGCGACGGCTACGCCATCGGCGGCCTGGCGGTGGGGGAGCCAACGGAGGTGATGTACGACATCATCGAGGCGGTGGAGCCCTATATGCCCAAGGACAAGCCCCGGTATCTCATGGGTGTGGGGACCCCCAGCAACATCATTGAGGGCGTGGCCCGTGGTGTGGATTTCTTCGACTGCGTCATGCCTGCCCGCAACGCCCGACACGGAAAGCTCTTTACATGGCAGGGCTCCCTGAACATCAAAAACGCCAAGTACAAGCTGGATGACCGGCCCATCGATCCGGCGTGCGACTGCCCGGTGTGCCGCCGGTTCAGCCGGGCCTATCTCCGTCATCTGTTCACGGCGGAGGAGATGCTGGGGATGCGTCTGGCGGTGATGCACAATCTGTACTTTTATAACAAGCTGACCCGGCGCATCCGGGAGAGCCTTGACGCCGGCTGCTTTGCGGATTTCCGGGCGGAGTACAGCCAAAAACTCGGTGAAAAGCTCTGATCTGGGTGTTCTGCAGCGGATTTCCAAAAAACTGGCCTGTCCCTCTTGCAAACAGGAACAGAATCCAGTATAATACATACCATATTGTGAAAAAAGGAGTTTTGTCCCATGATTCAGTTCGCATATGCTACAGACGGCACGACGGCTGCCGGTGCCGGCAACATGACCTCCACGATCATTATGATCGTCGTGATGATCGCTATTTTCTATTTCCTCCTGATCCGTCCCGAGAATAAGCGGAAGAAGCAGGCAGAGGAAATGCGCAACAGCCTGAAGAAGGGCGACTGGCTGACCACCATCGGCGGCATCTATGGCCGTGTGGTGAGCATCACCGACCGCACCGTGGTCATCGAGACCAGCGAGGATCGGGTCCGCATGGAGTTCGTCAAGTCCGCCATCGGTTCTGTGGGTACGCTGGATCAGCAGATGGCCGCTGCCCAGCGCCCTGCCAAGAAGTCCAAGGGTGAGCCTGTGGTAGAGGAGAAGGTCGAGGAGACCACCGAGGATAAGACCGAGGAATAAAAGCGAATAAAGCACCCTCCCCTGAATATGCTTGCAGTAAGAGCGATTCAGGGGAGGTATTTTTATGTCCGCAGGGAAACTGACGTGGGGCCGGCGGGACTGGCTGGGGTTGATGGTGCTGTTTCTTTCCAGCATTACGGCGGATGTGATCGGGGCGCTGCTGGCGGTGAAGGGCATCCTGCCCATGGGGAGCGTGGCTGCGTGGGTTTATGGCGGTTGGGCGCTGGGTGCATTTCTGGGCGTGCGGGTGGCGGTGCGGGGGCGCAGCGGCACCGTGCAGGCTTCGCTGCTGCTGGCGGCAGGGGCTTATGTGTTGATCTGGCTGGTGGGTCTGACGGTGTTCGGTACGGCGGCCTTTGCCCATCACGGTCTGGGGATCACGCTGGCGGTGGTGGCTGGTGCGCTGCTGGGAGCCGTGCTGGGGCAGGGGAGACGGCATCGAAAAAAGAAGCCTGTTCGGCGGGGACGGCAACATCGAGGGACGATATAGAGTGTTCCATGGTGAAAATCACGAAAATCTCTCTGTGAGACATTTTTTGCTTGACGGGCCATGACGGCGGCAGCGGATGAAGTATCCCTGCGCCGCCGGGACGGGGGAGGGCAAGATGTGGTGGCGGTCTAAAAAAATCCCGCCCCATATCTTGTCCTTCCTTTGCGTGGGGGAGGAGGGTATTTTTCGAGGTTTTATAGATTTACATAACACACTTTACATAACTATTTAACATAATTTACAAAAAACGGCGGCGCCAGCAAAAAGCTCTTGCGAAAATGCAGCGTTTGCCCTATCATATGTTATGGCAACCTCGTGAGTTATGTCGTGCTGCGGCAAGACCGCAGAACTTGCGCTTCTATCCGGCCGGCTTGTCTCATAGGATGAGACGAGGTGACTGGCCGCATGAGACGAGCATCACATTTTCACAGATGGCCCGGACGGCACACCGGCCTATGGCGGCTGGCGCTGCTGGGGTTCTGCTTCTGCGGGGGCATCCTGCTGGGGCAGCTGGCGGCCCGGAGCGTGCCGGAGGCATCCCGGACGGAGCTGGCCGCCTATCTGCGGCAGTACGCCGCCGTATGGGGTGAGACAACGGATCGCACCGCCTCGCTGCTGCGGGTGGCAGGGGTGTACCTGCGCTATCCGCTGCTGGTGACGGTGCTGGGCTTTTGCGGCGCCGCCGGGGCGGCGCTGATCCTGCCGGTTCTGGCGGCGGAGGGATTTTTTCTTTCCTTTTCTGCGGGCTGCTTCGCTGCTGCGCTGGGGCGCAGCGGCGTTTTACTGGCCTTGGCGGCCTTCGGCGTGCGGTGCCTGATCGTGCTGCCGTGCAGCATTTACCCGGCCATGCTGGTAGGGGAGAGGAACCGCTGGAGGAAGCTGGCCGTCTGCGGGGCGCTGCTGCTTCTGGGTATGGCGCTGGAGCTGACGCTGGTACCGAGGCTGGTGCAGTGGGCACTGGGAACATTATCATGAGAGGAGTTGAGGACCTTGGCGGATCATATTGCGGCATACGGCAGCTATCTGGAGCAGGAGAAGCACGCCTCCGCCAACACCGTCAGCTCCTATTTGCGGGATCTGAACCAGTTCCGCAGTTGGCTGCTGGAAAACGGGGCAGCCGATCTGCGGCGGGTCAAGACCGATACCATCAACGAGTACCTGAGGTATCTGGAGCGGCGGGGGAAGTCCCCGGCCACCGTGACACGCAGCGCCGCCTCGCTGAAATCCTTTTATGGGTATATGCAGGCCTCCGGGGTCATGAAGGCCAACCCCGCCAAGGCGGTGGTGACCCACCGGGCAGAGCGGAAGTACCCGGAGATACTGACCAACAAAGAGGTGGAGCTGTTTCTGGAGCAGCCCCGCTGCGTGGACGAGAAGGGCTTCCGGGATCATGCCATGCTGGAGCTGCTGTACGCCACCGGCATACGGGTATCGGAGCTCATCGGGCTGAACGTGACGGATGTGAACCTGACAGCGGGCTTCATCCGCTGCAGCAGCCGGGGCAAGGAGCGCATCATCCCCCTGTACCACGGTGCGGTGAAGGCCCTTCAGGACTACATACGGGACATCCGGCCCCGGATCATCGCCAACGAGACGGAGACGGCCCTGTTCGTCAACATGAATGGCGAGCGCATGAGCCGTCAGGGCTTTTGGAAGATCATCAAGCACTATCAGGAGACGGCGGGCATCGAAAAGGACATCACGCCCCACACCCTACGGCACTCCTTTGCAGCCCACCTGCTGGAGAACGGAGCAGACCTGCGAGCCATTCAGGAGATGCTGGGCCATGCGGATATCTCCTCCACACAGATATACACCCACGTGATTCAAAAGCAGCTGAAGGATATCTACAACAAGGCTCATCCCAGAGCATGAGAGACTGGCGGAGAGATACCTCTCCGCCAGTTTTGCATCCCCTGAAGGGCCGCCGTCATCTCCAATGTTTTTGCCGCTGTGTGCAAAGCACGAACACTCTGAAAGCTGATAAATAAACTTGGCATAGAAAAAAATCGGATTTATAATCAATTTATCCGTTTATTAACTGAGCAGTAAGGCCAGAAGCGTAAACACATACCACGAAAAATATAGTTCATAGAGCTGCAAAAAATAAAGCACACAGGAGGATAAAAGTTCGGCCGGTCGTGGTGGATTCAGATTGGAAATGGAAGGAGAAGATCAAGCAAAAAAGGCGCTGCCAATCGTTCAGTCTTACTTTAAAGGAATTGATGCCTACGAGGAAGAAATTGCCCAAGACGGCAATATCATTGAGGTGGACTTTGAAATTGGTCTTGACGCAGATGAATAGGATGATATCTACTCCTCATTGGGAGAAATGCCAAAGAGGGTAGCTGAGGCATTCCCTGATTTTAATTTCTACTGTATAGAGCAAACTGATGCATACGGGGTTGCTGCAAATTCAGAAGCGACGATGAAGCATGGTGAGTTTGTATGTGTTTCTGGTGATTCTGATGGAAATTTTGGTAAACGGGTCATTGGACATGTAATCGATGGCAATATAGTTTTTACAGAAGAAAATATTGACATGGATGAAGGAATGCAAATTTTATTTGAGGAAGAATCATGGAAAACAGGGAGCATCACGCCCCCTGTTTTTTGTCCTTATCAAGAGCGCTGTGTTCAGAATGTCGAAAACCTTCTTCAGGCAGTCTGCGGCTCGATGGTAACCGGTCTTCATAGAAGCTTCACCTCCGTGAGCGAAACTTGGCGCTTTACAGGGTGTGACAAATACGGTATAATAAACTGATATCATATTTTCGGCAGACGGTATGCCTGCCCGGAAGGAGATGACTTTTTGCAGGTAAATCAAGTGCGGGCGGGTGCGATCCTCTCCTATGTCTCCATGGCAGTGAGCACCATCCTCTCGCTGGTATATGCCCCCATCATGAAGGGGCAGCTGGGGACCAGTGAATACGGCGTATACGGCTCCGTAGGCCCCATCATTGCATATCTTCTGCTGCTGAGTATGGGACTGGGCAGCGCCTATATGCGGTATTACTCTCAGGCCAAGGTGGCGCAGGACCGCCGGACCATGGCCAAGCTGAACGGAATGTTCCTTGTGACCTACACGGTGCTGGGTCTGGTGCTGCTGGTGCTGGGCTTCACACTGGCGGCGCATCCGCAGAACGTGTTCGGTGCCAAGTGGACGGAGGAGGAACTGGCGCTGGGTGCCAAGCTGCTGCGGATCATGTCCGTCAATGCGGCTCTGTCGTTCCCCATCAGCGTGTTCGAGTCCAATGTCAATATCAACGAGCGGTATCTGTTTTTGAAGCTGGTGGCCATGGCCAAGTCGGTGCTGAGCCCCATGATCTCCATCCCGCTGCTGCTGTTGGGGTATCACTCGCCGGCCATCGCTATCCTGAGTCTGATACTGACCATCGTCAGCGGCGTGGTGGAGGCCTTCTACTGTCTCATCCGTCTGCGGATGCCCATCAGCTTCCGTGGCTACGACTTCGCCCTCATGAAGAGCATGATGGGCTTTACCTTCTATGTGTTCATCGCCGTGGTGGTGGATCAGGTGAACTACGGTATCGGTACCCTGATGACCACATGGATCCACGGCACGGAGCTCAGCGCCGTATACTATAACGCCAATCAGCTGAACGTGTACTATCTGTCCTTCGCCATGGCCATCTCCAATGTGCTGGCCCCCCGAGTACACCGCATGGTAGCCTCCAACACCCCCACCCGTGAGTTGGGGCGGCTGATGACCCGTGCAGGCCGTTTGCAATTCATCATGCTCATGTGCGTGTTTCTGGGCTTTGTGGCGGTGGGCCGCCCCTTCGTGGTGCTGTGGGCCAAGGGCGACGCCAGCTTTGCCATCGACTATCCCGTGGCGATTTTGCTGTTTCTCTCCACCATCATGTCCTCCATCCAGTTCGTGGGGCTGGAGATCCTGCGGGCCAAGGGGATGCACAAGTTCCGGGCCTGGGTCTATCTGGCGGCGGCAGGCGTCAACGTGGTGCTGATGATCCCCCTGTGCCGGAAGTGGGGTCTGCTGGGCGTTGCCGGCAGCATCCTCATTGTCACACTACTAGGAAATGTCCTGCCCATCAACTGGTACTACTGCAAAAGGATCGGGCTGGATGTGAGACGGTTCTGGCGGCGCATCGCCCAGCTGCTGCCCTCCATGCTATTGCCGGCCATTGTGGCGGTGCTGATCGCCCGCTTCGCTCAGGTGGGCACTTATCTGCAGATCGCTCTGTGGGGCTGCGTGTTCGTGGCCGTCTATGCCGGAAGTCTGTGGATCTTCGGCATGAACCGCTACGAGCGGGGACTGGTCAGCAGTATGCTGGGTAAGATCTTCCGCCGTGGCAGGAGATGATCCTTACAACGTAAAAAAGGACCGAACGGCTGTGCCGCTCGGTCCTTTTTTACAAAATCAGCAGCAGTCCGATGGCGATCAGGACCTCCTCATCGGCCTCCTCCCGGAACAGGAAAAAGAGGATCAGCAGAAGCAGCAGATCCCCGGAGTCGATGTCCCCCAGATGGAGCCGGGACAGCAGCCGGTCCAGAAACCGTCCCTCCGGCGGACGGGGAGATGGCTCCTGCGGCTTGGGCGGCGGCCCTCCCGGCGGAGGACTGCCCGGTGACGAGTTGCCGCCCGGCGGCGGGGGAGGGGGCGGTCGCCCGGAAATGGGCCCCGGAGCCGGTTCCTGTTGGGGGATGCGGCTGTATGCCCCCTGCTCGTTGCGGATGTACCGGTTATACACGCTATCCCTCCCATTCCGACAGGAATTTTTTCCCCAGATGGATGAGCCTTGCCAGATGTGCCGCCCGTTCCACCTTGCCCTGCTTTTCCGGCTTCAAAAACGGCCGCAGGGCGTTCAGCAGCTGCATGGAGGCGCTGTTGCTGCGGCCGTATTCCTGTGCCAGCGGCAGAAGCTTCCCCAGCAGCGCCGGGTCCAGCCCGCCCGATCCGCCAAAGCCTGCCGTCCCTCCGCCCGTCTGATCCTCAGGACCGGCGGGCGGAGGAGGTGGCGGTGTGCTCTTCTCTGCACCGCCCATAGTTCCGGAGAGCTGCTGAGCCAGCTGCATGATCCGGGCCATGCTGCCGGGGTCTGACAGCAGTGTATTCAGTTTCTCGTCCATCTCCGACACACTGCCGTCCTCCTCTCTATCCCTGCAGACTGTCCCGGATGCGCCGCAGCAGGGCGGACCCCTCCGGGGTAGACATGACGCTCTTGAGCATCTGCGCCATCTGCAAGGTGTTGCCTGCCGCAGCCTCTCCGGCGGCCTGCTGAAGGGTGCGCCCACCGTCCCCGCCAGATAGAAGCTGCATCAGCCGCTGACCGTCGGCGGAGGTCATCAGCGACTGCACGGCGTTAGGGTCCCGGCGCAGTCGGTCGATAAGTTCCTTCTGATCCATAAGCTGCCTCCTTGGATAGGTCTTGATACTGCCAATATATGTGGCGGCAGCGGGAAAAGTGCCTGCTCCTCATGCAAAAAGCTGCCGGAAGCAATGCGTACTTCCGGCAGTCTGATATAAGTATTCAGTTTTCTGCGCCCTGCCCAAAGTCACAATAGGGCCGCAGGGTACACTCCCCGCACCTGGGAGAGCGGGCGGTGCAGACGGCCCGTCCATGGAGTACCATCCGGTGGCAGAAGTTATTGGACTCCTCCGGCGGGATGCACTGCCGTAGCTGCCGCTCTACCTTCAGCGGGTCCTTGCTGCCGTCGGTAAGGCCAAGACGGCCGGTGATGCGGATGCAGTGGGTGTCGCAGACATATCCCTCCTGCCCGTAGATATCCCCCAGAACGAGGTTGGCGGTCTTACGCCCCACGCCGGGGAGCCGCAGCAGCTGCTCCATGGTGTCCGGCACTCTGCCGCCGAACGCCTCCCGCAGCATACGGGCCGAGGCTACGATATCCCGTGCCTTGGCACGCCAGAAGCCGCAGGAGTGGATGTATTGTCCCACCTCATCCACGTCCGCCTCCGCAAAGGCCTCCAGCGTGGGGTAGCGGGCAAAAAGTGCCGGGGTCACCAGATTCACCCGTGCGTCGGTACACTGGGCCGCCAGCCGCACGGAAAACAGCAGCTCATAGTCCTTGCCGTAGTCCAGAGAGCATTGTGCATCGGGGTACAGGGCCTTCAGCGCCGTGATGATGGCGGAGATCTCCTGTTTGCTTTTCATCTGTGCATCACCTCCCACCCATTGTACCAGACCGGCGGGAAAAATGCAAATAGGGGGTGCAAACCGGAAAAGAATGTGGTATAATCCAACTGATTTTGCGGACACGGAGCTTCCGGCCCGCAGCGAAGAGGAGGTGCCGTGATGCGGCCGCTGGCAGATGAAATACGACCTCAGACACTGGACGAGGTAGCAGGACAGAAGCACCTGCTGGGGGAGGGAGCGCTGCTGCGCCGCCTGATCGAGAGCGGGGCGGAGGCCAACCTGATCTTCTACGGCCCCTCCGGCACCGGCAAGACCACCATTGCCAACATCATCGCCCGCCGGACGAAAAAGACCCTGTACCACCTCAATGCCACCACGGCGTCCCTGCAGGATGTGAAAGCGATCATCGGAGACGTAGACACCATGATGGCCCCCAATGGGGTACTTCTGTATCTGGACGAGATCCAGTACTTCAACAAAAAGCAGCAGCAGAGCCTGCTGGAGTTCATGGAGAACGGCAAGATCACCCTCATCGCCTCCACCACGGAGAATCCTTTTTTCTACGTGTATAACGCACTCCTCTCCCGAAGCACGGTGTTCGAGTTCAAGGCCCTGACACCGGAGGAGACGGTACCTGCCGTGGAGCGGGCGCTGGCGCTCCAGCAGCAGCGCAGCAGCCTGCCCCTCTCGTGGGAGGAGGAGGTTCCCCGGCTCATCGCCGCCGGGTGCGGCGGGGATGTCCGCAAGGCTGTCAACGCTGTGGAGCTGCTGTATCAGTCCGCCAAGCCTAGGGACGGAGAGCTGCTCCTGACGACGGAGGATGCACAGGTGCTGGCCCAGCGCAGCGCCATGCGATATGACCGGGAGGGGGATCAGCACTACGACCTGCTGTCGGCGCTGCAAAAATCCATCCGTGGCTCGGATCCGGATGCGGCGGTGTACTATCTGGGGCGGCTGCTGGCGGCGGGAGATCTGCTGAGCCCCTGCCGCCGGCTGCTGGTCATCGCAGCGGAGGACGTGGGGCTGGCCTATCCACAGGCCATCGTGGTAACGAAGGCCTGCGTGGACGCTGCCCTGCAGCTGGGCCTGCCGGAGGGACGGCTCCCGCTGGCAGAGGCGGCGGTGCTGCTGGCCACAGCTCCCAAGTCCAATTCCGCCCACAATGCCATCATTGCCGCCATGCAGGACATCGACCACGGCAAGGTGGGGCCGGTGCCACGGCACTTGCAGAATGTCCACGCCGACAGCGCCGGAACGGGGAAGGTCCCGACCTACAAATATCCCCACGTTTACCCCAATCACTATGTAAAGCAGCAATACTTGCCAGACCTTGTAAAGGACGCTGTTTACTACGAATACGGCCCCAACAAAACAGAGCAGGCCGCCAAGCGCTACTGGGACGAGATCAAGGGCGATAGCGCCAGCCGCTGACGCTGCCGCCGGTGATTTGATAGTGCAGCGGCGTGGGGAAGTCAGGCTGCCCCAGCTCCTGCACCATCTGCAGCTTGATCTTGCCGGTCTGGGGCTGGATGGAGCGGATGTAGACCGACACCAGCCGTCCCTCCGGGATATCCTCCCGGCTGTCCGCCAAGCCCGACAGGTTGGGCGTCAGCTCCACGAAGCAGCCATAGGGCTTGCAGCTGCGGACAATGCCCGGCACCGTCTCGCCCACCCGGAAGCGGGCGGCGTTCTCCAGCCACGTTCCCAGCAGCTCCCTGTGACTGAGGACGATGCGCTTTTGCTGTGGGTCGATGCTCTGCACCACGGCACGGATGCGCTGGTGCAGGGCGAAGCGCTCCGCCGGATGGCGGATGCGTGCCACGGAGATATTCGCCAGCGGCAGCAGGGCCACAAGGCCACAGCCTACATCCACGAAGGCCCCGAAGGGTGCCAGATGCGTTACCTGCCCCCGAATCACCATGCCGGGCGTCCCGTGGCGCAGGATGTGCTCCATGGCCTCCTCCTGCGCCAGACGGCGGGAGAGGAGAAATTCCGTGCTGCCGTCGGCTGCTATGCGCTGACCCGTCACCTGAAAACAGACGCTGCACCCCACACAGGACAGCGCAGCGATATCCCGCTGAGCGCCGGAGAGAAACGGTGCCGCCACCTGATCCCGTGGGATGATGCCGCCGCAGCCTCCCGGACGAAGGTGCAGGTTGCGCTGGGCATCGCACCGCAGGACGGGAGAGGCGAGTGTTTCGTGGGACGCCAGTGCATCCTGCAGCTGCCGGAGCGTACAGGGCTTCCAGAATCCCTCCGGCAGCGGCCATTTATATTCTTCCATTATGACACACCCTTACATTCAGATATCCCATACTATGCGCCGGTACAGGCGTGCTTGAACGAAAGGAGCGCCTATGGATCTGAAGCTGCACGATATCGTAGAGATGAAAAAAGAACACCCTTGCGGCAGCCGCCGCTGGGAGGTGCTGCGGGTAGGGATGGACCTGAAGCTTCGCTGCTGCGGCTGCGGACACGAGGTCATGGCCCCCCGCCGAAAGCTGGAGAAAAGTATCAAACGCATGATCACAGAGGAGGAATCGATATGAGACCCAAATGGACCCGTTATCTGGCCATGGGAGTGGCTCTGCTGCTGGCTGTCTTGATGCTGGCAACGCTCATCGTGCCATACCTGAGCCTGTGAACCCACGGCCGGGGATCGGCGTATGCGGTACATGAGGAGAGGACCGATGGGGTCCTCTCTTTTTTTGACGCTTTTTTCCGGCGGCAGACGGTATAATGTGTCCAGCGGAAGGGGGGAAGCGGCGTGACGGTGGTGTATCTGGACCGGGTGCTCCTGCTGAATCTGTTGGTAGACTATCTGCTGCTCCTGACCACGGCCCAGCTGGCGGGTATCCCCCTGCGGAGGGGAAGGCTGGCTTTGTGCGCCGCCGTCGGGGCGCTGTACGCCGGTGCGGTGTTCCTGCCGGGGCTTAGCTGGCTGTCGCATCCTTTGTGCCGGACGGCTGTGGGAGCCGCCATGGCGCTGGCGGCGTGGCGGCGGGAGGCCCATCCGTGGCGACTGACGGCGCTGTTTTTTCTGCTGGCCGGAGGGCTGGGCGGTCTGGTGCTGGCGCTGGGGCTGGCCTCCGGCTCCGTGGCGGCATATGTGGGTCGGCTGTATCGGGCAGAGATCAGCTGGCCGGTGCTGCTGGGCGCAGCGTTGGGATTTTTTGGACTGCTGCATCTGGTATTCCGGCAGGCGGCCAGACATGGGGGAGGAGAGATCATGGACGCAACCATATCCATCGGAGGACAGAGTCGTGCCGTGCGGGTGCTGCACGACACGGGAAACACCCTGCGAAGCCCCGTCACCGGACAGCCGGTGCTGGTGCTGGAGCAGACGTCGCTGGGCGGGCTTCTGCCGCCGGAGGTGGAGCGGATCGTGACCCGGCGGGCCCCGCCGGAGGAGCGCATGGCCCAACTCCACGCCACGGACTTGGGCAGACGGTTCAGTCTGCTGCCCTTTTGCAGCATAGGAGCCCCGGAGGGACTGCTGCTGGCAGTTTGCAGCGACAGCGTGCAGATCGGCGGCACTACATATCCCCGGACGCTGGTGGCCCTGTCGCCGGGGCCGGTCAGCGACGGCGGCGGGTATCAGGCCCTGTGGGGCGGAACGGAGAGGGGGAAGCATGAAAAAGCTGTTCAGGCGGCTGCTGGCGTGGCTGCACAGTCTGCGCAGGCGGGATAAGGTCATGTACATCGGCGGCAGCGACACCTTGCCGCCGCCTCTGCCCAGAGAGGAGGAAACGGAGGTCATCGCCCGCCTGGAGCAGGGGGACCCACAGGCCCGGCAGACGCTCATCGAGCGGAATCTGCGGCTGGTGGTGTATATCGCCCGCCGGTTTGAAAACACCGGCATCAACATCGAGGACCTGATCTCCATCGGCACCATCGGACTCATCAAGGCCATCAACACCTTCCGGGCGGATAAGAACATCAAGCTGGCCACCTATGCCTCCCGCTGCATCGAAAACGAAATTCTGATGTTCCTGCGGAAAAACAGTAGCCAGCGGACGGAGGTGAGCTTCGACGAGCCACTAAACACCGACTGGGACGGCAAGGAGCTGCTGCTCAGCGACGTACTGGGGACGGAGGGGGACGTGGTGCTGCGGCCCATTGAGGCAGATGCAGACCGCAAGCTGCTCAGCGACGCCGTAGGGATGCTGTCCCAGCGGGAGCGGGATATCATCACCATGCGCTTCGGCCTGTGGGGGCAGAAGGAACTGACACAGAAGGAGGTGGCCGACCGCTTGGGCATCTCCCAGTCCTACATCTCCCGTCTGGAAAAACGCATCATCCTGCGTCTGCGGCGTGAGATTGTGAAAATGAGCTGAATAAAAGAGCTGTAAGGCAACTTAGCCTTACAGCTCTTTTTACCCATATCGGGGTTCTCAGGGCTCCAGAAAAAGGGAGGCGGGCCGGTTGATGACCATCATGTTGTAGTATTTCAGCAGATGATAGTCGTCCTTATCCAGCTTCACGGTATCCAGCAGCCGGTCGTTCTCCTCCAGCAGATCCTTGGAGATCAGCACCTTCAGGGCCACGGGGGCGAAGAAGGGGGAGCTGCCGATGCCGGAAAGCATCCCAACCGCCGGGGTGCGGGTTTGCATGGGGTTGAGCATACAGATGTACATTTTTTCCGCCGCATTGATCTGGTTGTGGAGAACCATATGGGTGATGGTGTCATAGGGCTTCATCTCGCCGGTAAAGAGGTGCTGACATTGATCCGGATCGTCGAAGCTCTCCACTCCCATATAGAGGATCACGTCGATGCCCTCGCCGTCGACGGCAGGGGAAAAGCGCAGCAGAGAGCGCACCAGCTGATGGATGCGCCCGTCAAAGTAGTACATATAGGCCTGCGGGGTGTTGAAATAGAAATTGCCCGTCAGCACCTGCTCCTGATGAAATACCGGCGGCTGATAGTCGATAAAGCACTTCAGGTCGATATTCAGCGCCTGAGCAATGTCGTAGAGGGTCTCGATGTCGATGGTGATGGTGCCGTTTTCGTACTTGGAAAGGGTGGCCTTGCTCTTGTTGATCATGGCCGAAAACTGCTCGATGGTGTAGCCACGGCTCTTGCGGTACTTCTTGATCCGCTGGCCCACATGATAGGAAAAGGAACCCATAGATAGCCTCCTTGTATATATTCGTACTGATTATAGCAGGCGTTTTATAACAAGTCAACTGAAAGTTTCATTTTGTGAAACAATGGGAAAGGAGTTGGTTATTTTACCTTGTATTTGGAGATAGTATCTGGTATAATCGACATGATCTTATGTCGATAGGAGAAAACTTCTTTGAACTATTTGCAAGAACTATGGGCAGCGCTGGACTTCGGCTCCCTTCGAGATATTTTACTGCGGCTGGCATCGGTGTTCCTGTGTCTGACCACCCACGAGACCTGCCACGGGCTGGCGGCCTATGCCCTGGGAGACCCCACCGCCAAGCGGATGCACCGGCTGAGTCTGAATCCACTGCGGCACATCGACTGGATGGGTCTTCTGATGATGGTGACGCTGGGCTTCGGCTGGGCCAAGCCGGTGCCGGTGGATCCCCGCTACTTCAGAAAGCCCAAGCAGGGCATGGCGCTGACGGCGCTGGCGGGGCCGGTTTCCAACTTTCTTCTGGCACTGGTACTGCTGGTGGGCGCCCGGATCATGGTGGACCACGCCGCCTATTCGGCACTGAATCAGGGGATACTGGACTTTCTGGTGTCTACGGCGGTGCTCTCCATCGGTCTGGGCCTTTTCAATCTGGTGCCAATCCCGCCGCTGGACGGTGCCAAGGTGCTGTTCTCCCTGCTGCCGGATCGGATGTACGACACGATGCTGCGGTATGAGCGCATCGGAATGTTCGTGCTGTGGGGTCTGGTGCTGCTGGACGTGGGCAGCGGGGCGCTGAACAGCGCCATTGCGTGGGTATTTCGGATATTCTGCCGGATCATCGGCCTTTCTTGAGGTGTCAACATTGGATCATCCTATTTTCAAACTGGAAAAAGTGGTACAGCCCAAAACAGGGGAGACACTGGAGGACTTCGAGGGGCCGCTGGATCTCATTCTGTTTCTGCTGAACAAGAATAAGATCGAGATACAGGATATCCCCATTGCACTGATCCTGGACCAGTATCTGGCGTATCTGGAGCAGCGCAAGCAGATGGATCTAGAGGTGGCCAGCGAATTTGTCACCATGGCGGCTCACCTTATGTACATCAAGACCCGGATGCTGCTGAGCATTGAGGATGAAGAGGCCCAGAGCGAGATGGACGCCCTGATCCAGTCTCTGGCGGAGCGGCAGCGTGGGGATGCCTACGCCCGCATCCGGAAGCTGACGGAGCGCATGGGACCCATGAGTGAATTTGGCCGCAGCATCCTGACCCGTGGGCCGGAGCCCATGAAGCGGGGCAAGGTATACGAGTACGATCAGGAGCCGGGGGATCTGGTCATCGCCATGCAGGAGGTGCTGGATCGCCGGGGTCAGGCGGAGACACCGCCGCTGCGGGCCTTTGACGAGATCGTCAAGCGGGAGCCGTATCCGGTGGAGCGGAAGGCCAAGGAGTTGGTGGAGCGGCTGAAAAGGAACGGCATCACCCGGTTTTTGCTGCTGTTCCGTGGCAGCCGCAGCCGCAGCGAGTTGGTAGCTACATTCATGGCGGTGCTGGAGCTGTGCCGGAACCATATCATCCGGTTGGCGGGTTCTGCCGCCGACTGCACGGTGACCTGTCAGGAGACGGAGGAGGAATGAGCGTGGAAACACGGGAAATGAAAGAGATCGAGGCCGCCGTGGAGGGCATCCTGTTTGCCTCCGGCGAACCGGTGCATATCGACCGCATCTGTCTGGCGGCGGAGCTGGATCGACCAACGGCGGAGCTGGTGCTGCAAAAGCTTATGGACTATTACAGCTTTGAGCGGCGTGGGATGCGGCTGCTGCGTCTGGAGGACAGCTGGCAGCTGTGCTCCGCCCCGGAGTATGCCGACGTTATCCGTCGGGCCTTTGAGATACGCAAGCCCGCCAAGCTGTCCCAGCCGGCGCTGGAGGTGCTGACCATCATCGCCTACTACCAGCCCACCACACGGGCCTATGTGGATCAGATCCGTGGCGTGGACAGCTCCTATACCGTGGGGCTGCTGCTGGACCGGCACCTTATCGAGGAGTGCGGGCGGCTGCAGGTGCCGGGAAGGCCACGACTGTACCGCACCACCAAAGCGTTCCTCCGGGCGTTCCACCTGAACTCGCTGGAGGATCTGCCGGAGATGCCGGGGATGGAGGCCGACGGCCAGCTGCGTCTGGCGGAGGACGGCTCCGTGCTGGATAATGCAAATGCGTAAAACTGCCGTATAAACGGCGAAAGGGGGGATCGGCTTGGTGGCACTGTGGATCATCGGCGGCATTTTGCTGCTGCTTATCCTGCTTCTGCTGCTGCGGGTGGGAGTACACCTCCGCTTCGGTGAACAGCTGGAACTGACGGTCATAGCCGGTCCGGCCCGCATCCAGCTGCTGCCCCGGCCGGAAAAGACGGAGACAGAGCAAAAGACCAAGCAGAAGAAAAAAGCCAAGAGAGAAGCACAGGAGAAGAAGCCTGCCAAGCAGCGGGAAAAGCTCTCTCTGAGCTTCGAGGATGTCCGCTCGGCGCTGCCGTACCTGTGGGAGGGCCTGAAGCGGGCGCTGGCTCGGACCCGGCGGCGGATGCGGATCGACCCCCTGCGTCTGTCCGTGGTCTTTGCCGGGGAGGACCCTGCTGCCGTGGCGCAGACCTATGGCTGGGCCAGCAGCGCCATGTGGACGCTGATGCCCCAGCTGGAGCGGCTGCTGAAGATACCGGACCCGCACATCCATCTGGGAACGGATTTCGGTGCAGCCCGCACCCAAATAGAGGGAGAGGCAGGCATCACCTTCCGCATCGGTGATCTGCTCATCATCGGCGTGGGCTTCGGCATCCCGCTGCTGAAATGGCTGCGGAAACGGAAAAAGGAAATCGAACAATCTGTGAAAGCGGCTCCGCCGCCGGCACAGGAGCAGACCGCATCATAAAGAAAGGAAGCTATACTATGGAAAACAACGAGAAGAAGAATCACTCCCTTATTGATCTGATGGATGCCTCCATGAGCAAAATTCGGGAGATGGTGGACTCCAACACCATCATCGGTGAGCCCATCCAGACGCCGGACGGCGTGACCCTGATCCCCGTGTCCCGGCTGAGCTTCGGCTTTGGCTGCGGTGGCGGGGACTACGGCAAGCAGACCCCCGCCATGTTCGGCGGCGCCAGCACTGCAGGTGTGAAGGTGGAGCCGGTGGCGTTTCTGGTGGTGAAGGACGGTGTGACCCGTGTGCTGCCGGTGGGCGTGCCTGCCGTGACCACGGCGGCCCGCATGGTGGAGATGGTCCCGGAGGTTATGGACCGGGTGGAGCGCTTTATCGACAAGAGAAAAGAGGAAAAAGAGAGCTTCTGACGGAATAGAATAGGATCACCTGAGGGAAGAGGGTGATCCTGTGTACAAGCGAATCCTGACGGCAGTGACGGCAATCGTGCTGCTGTGCCTGCCCACGGCGTGGGCGGCGGATACTTCCGCTACAGCGGCCATTCTCATGGACGGCGATACGGGGGAGGTCCTGTACGAAAAGAATCCCGACCGGCAGATGCTCATTGCCAGCACCACCAAGCTGATGACGACCTTGGTGGTGCTGGAGCGTGGCGGTCTGGGGGATGTGGTCACAGTGACCCAGCAGCACATAGCGGAGGGCTCCTCCATGTATCTGAAGCCCGGCGACCGGGTGACGGTGGAGGAGCTTCTGTACGGTCTGCTGCTGTGCTCCGGCAACGATGCGGCGCTGGCTCTGGCGGACCACTGCGGCGGGCTGGAGCGCTTTGTGGCGGAGATGAACCGCAAGGCGGCGGAGCTGGGCATGACCGGTACCTCCTTTGCAAATCCCAACGGTTTGGATCAGAAGGGCCACTATTCCACGGCACGGGACATGGCCCGTCTGGCGGCCTGCGCCGTAAAAAACGAAACACTTGTGCGGCTGTGCTCCACCCGCAGCGTTACGGTGGGCGGCCGCACCATGACCAATCATAACCGGCTGCTCCGCAGCATCGACGGGTGCATCGGTCTCAAGACCGGCTACACCCGTGCGGCGGGGCGGACGCTGGTGAGCTGCGTCCGGCGAAACGGGCGAACTCTGGTTGCCGTCACGTTACAGGACGGCAACGACTGGGCGGATCACGCCGCCCTGTATGAATTTGGCTTCGGGCCGTAAGGAGGGATCCCGTGGAGGAACGTCTGCAAAAATGGATCGCCCGCTGCGGTATCTCCTCCCGCCGGGCGGCAGAGGAACTGCTGCGGCAGGGGCGTGTGACCCTCAACGGCCGGGTGGCCGGACTGGGGGAGAGCGGCGACCCGGAGCGGGATATCCTGCTGGTGGACGGAAGGCCTGTGGCTGCGGCACCGGAGCCGGTGTATCTGATGCTGAACAAGCCCAGAGGATACGTCACCACCCTTTCCGACGAGCGGGGCCGCAAAACGGCGGCGGAACTGGTGGCGGACTGCGGCCGGAGAGTGTTCCCCGTGGGACGGCTGGATAAGGATTCCGAGGGGCTGCTGTTGTTCACCAACGACGGGGCTCTGGCCCAACAGCTGCTGCACCCCCGGCATCAGGTGGACAAAGTCTATCAGGTGACGGTATCCGGCGCTCTGGAGGGGGCCGAGGAACGGCTCTCCCGGATGCGGATGCTGGAGGGGGAGCCCATTCAACCGGCACAGGTGCGCCGGCTGTCCCAAAAAGGGGAGACGGCGGTGCTGGAGGTGATCATCCATCAGGGCAAGAACCGGCAGATCCGCCGGATGTGCCGTCAGGCGGGGCTTTCCGTGCTGCGGCTGCGGCGGGTGCAGGAGCATACCCTGCATTTGGGGAACCTTCCATCTGGCAAGTGGAGATACTTAACAGATGGGGAATTACAAGACTTGAAGGGAAGCGATGGGGTTGAATAACAACGTGCTGCATACCATTCGCCAGCAAATGCCACAGTTTTCCAAGGGACAAAAGCGCATTGCCGCCTACATTCTGGAGCACTATGACAAGGCGGCCTTTATGACCGCCAGCCGGCTGGGACAGACGGTGGAGGTCAGCGAGTCCACGGTGGTGCGCTTCGCCGCCCAGCTGGGCTACGAGGGCTATCCGGAGATGCAGCGGGATCTGCGGGAGCTGATCCGTGGAAAGCTCACCTCCATCCAGCGCATTCAGGTGTCCAACGACCAGATGCATGGGGATCTGCTGACCAGCGTCATGCAGCGGGATATGGACAGTCTCCGTACCGCCATCGAGCAGGTGGACCGGGGGCAGTTCGAGCAGATGGTGGACAAGCTGCTGAAGGCACAGCACATCTACCTGCTGGGAATGCGCTCGTCATCGTTTCTGACGGGGTATCTGAACTTCTATTTCCGCCTGATCTTCAAAAATGTGACACTGGTGCAGAACGCCGTGGCAGGGGAGACCTTCGAGCAGCTGGTGCAGGTGCAGCCCGGTGATGTGCTGCTGGCTATCAGCTTTCCCCGGTACTCCAAAATGACCGTCAATGCCGTGCAGTATGCCAGAGAAAAGGGGGCGGATGTGGTGGCCATCACCGACAGTACGCTGGCCCCCCTGTATCCGCTGGCCTCGGCAGCGCTGCTGGTCCGCAGCGACATGATTTCCTTTGTGGACTCCATCACAGCGCCGCTGAGTCTGCTGAATGCCCTGATTGTCACGGTGGGTCAGCGGAAAAACGAAGAGGTGCCGGAAACCTTCTCCGAGCTGGAGCGGGTCTGGTCACAATACAGTGTGTTCGGGAAAACGGAAGATGAGTAAAAGAGTGGTAGTTATCGGCGGGGGAGCCGCCGGAATGATGGCGGCCATTGCCGCTGCCGGCCGAGGGGCGCAAGTCACGCTGATCGAGCCCAACGAGCGGCTGGGAAAAAAACTGAATATCACGGGAAAAGGACGCTGCAACGTTACCAACAACTGTACGGAGGAGGCGCTTCTGCAAAATATCCCCCGTAATGGAAAATTCCTTTACAGTTCTTTTTCCGCCTTTAATAGCCAAGATGCCATGGCCTTTTTTGAGGAGCTGGGTGTCCCCTTAAAAACGGAGCGGGGCAACCGGGTCTTTCCCCAGTCTGATTGCTCCTTCGATGTATCCGGTGCTCTGAAGCACCGACTGGATCGCCTGAAGGTGCACTGGTCGCACGACCGGGCGGTTTCCATCGAGACAGAGGAAGGTGCTGTCACCGGCGTCCGTGGTGAGAAGGATATCTACCCGGCGGAGGCGGTGGTGCTGGCCACCGGCGGTGTCAGCTATCCCGCCACCGGATCCACCGGCGACGGCTACCGCATGGCGGCGCAGCTGGGGCATGAGATCGTCCCGCCCCACGGTTCACTGGTTCCGCTGGTCAGTGAGGACGAGGCCTGCCGGCAGATGCAGGGGCTGGCTCTGAAAAACGTAGAGCTGACGGTGCTGAACCGGAAAGGGAAAGCCATCTTCCGGGAATTTGGCGAGATGCTGTTCACCCACTTCGGCGTCTCCGGGCCGCTGGTGCTGTCGGCCAGCGCCCATCTGCGGAATTGGGAGAAGGAGACCTACCGTCTCAGCATCGACTTAAAGCCTGCGCTGGACGAACAGAAGCTGGAGAGCCGCATCCTGCGGGATCTGGGTGAGGCCCCCAACCGCAGCGTGGAGCGCATTTTTTCCGGTCTGGTTCCCCACAGCATGGTGCCGGTGATACTGAACCGTCTGGGGATGGACCCCCAGCAGCAGGCCAACGCCGTGACCAGAGAGCAGCGCCGTGCGCTGGTGCAGCTGCTGAAGCACTTCACCATGCCCGTCACTGGGCCACGGCCTGTGGCGGAGGCCATCATCACCTCCGGCGGCGTGAAGGTAGGGCAGGTGCAGCCTGCCACCATGGCCTCCAAGCTGGTACAGGGGCTGTATTTTGCCGGGGAAATTCTGGATGTAGACGCCTATACGGGCGGTTTTAATTTGCAGATCGCATGGGCCACCGGCCATTGTGCCGGGGTCAGTGCCGCAGAGGAATAAGGAGCGAATCGCATGGATAACAAGAGATACGCCGTGGCCATTGACGGCCCCTCCGGCGCAGGGAAAAGCACACTGGCCAAGGCCGCAGCGGCAGAGCTGGGCATCCTCTACGTGGATACCGGGGCCATCTACCGCACCATCGGCCTGTACGCCTGCCGCCGGGAGGCAGACCCGCATGATTTGGCGGCCATCATCGCCCTGCTGCCGGACATTCAGGTGAGCATGGCCTACGGTGAGGACGGCCTGCAGCATATGCTGCTCAACGGGGAGGACGTGACGGACGTCATCCGCCGTCCGGAAATCTCCCGCTGGGCCTCGGTGGTCTCCGCCATCCCGGAGGTACGGGCCTTTCTGCTGGAGATGCAGCGAGAGCTGGCCCGCAGCCACAGTGTGGTGATGGACGGTCGTGACATCGGCACGGTAGTGCTGCCGCAGGCGGAGGTAAAGATCTTCCTGACGGCCTCGCCGGAGATTCGGGCCCAGCGCCGCATGAAGGAGCTGGAGCAGCGGGGAACGCCGCAGCCCTACAATCAGGTGCTCTCGGATATCCTCCAGCGGGATTGGGCAGACAGCCACCGGGAGACGGCACCCCTGCGGCAGGCGGAGGACGCTTTGCTGCTGGATACCAGCCATTTGGACTTTGACCAGAGCCGGGAGGCCCTGCTGCACATGATAAAGGAGAGGATCGGATGGTAAAAAATCGCTTTTACCGCTTTATCCGGGCCACATGGCGGCCCTTTGCCACGTTTCTTCACCCGCTGCGGGTGGAGGGACTGGAAAATCTCCCCAAGGATCAGCCGGTACTGCTGTGCGCCAATCACTCCAGCGCCGTGGACCCCATCCTGCTGATATGCGCCATGCGGCAGGACTTCCCCCTGCGGATCATGGCCAAGAAGCAGCTGATGAAAATTCCCGTGGTGGGAGCCTTTCTGCGGGCCATCGGCGTATTCGGTGTGGATCGGGGAAACTCCGACATCGCCGCCGTCAAGACCTCCATCCAGAGTTTGCGGGACGGCTGGAATCTGCTGGTATTCCCGGAGGGGACACGGGTCAAAGAGCCCGGCAGCGTGGATGTCAAAGGCGGCGTAGGCATGATGGCCATTCGCTCCGGCGTGCCGCTGGTGCCGGTGTTCATCGGCCGGGACAAGCGCCTGTTTCACCGGGTGTCCATCATCATCGGAAAGCCCTACGACCCGGTATATACCGGCCGGAAGGGAACGGCGGAGGAGTATCAGTCCAACGCCGAGGAGATCATGCGTCGGGCCTATGCGCTGGGAGGAATCCAATGGCAGAGGTAAGAGTAGCCAAAAGCGCCGGTTTCTGTTACGGCGTGGAGCGGGCTGTGAAGCTGGCGGAGGAGACAGCCCGTGAAAAGGGCGGCTGCGCCATGCTGGGCAGCATCATCCACAACGTCCATGTGGTGGCGGAGCTGGAGGCGCTGGGGGCCAGACAGGTGGACTCCGTGGAGGAGGTCCGCCCCGGCGAGACGGTGATCATCCGTTCCCACGGGGAGCGCAAGGAGGTCTTTGACCGGCTGGAGCAGCTGGGAGCCGTGTGCGTCAACGCCACCTGTCCCAACGTACTGCGGATCCAGCAGCTGGTGGCGCAGGCCGACCGGGAGGGGCGTATCCCCCTTATCATTGGGGAGCCTCGGCATCCGGAGGTCATGGGTGTGGCCAGCTGGTCGGATCGCAGCGTCATCTTTCCGGGGCCGGAGGAGCTTGAAAAATGGCTCCTGCAGGAGCCTTCCCGGCAGTCTCTGTCCCTGACGGCGGTGGCTCAGACCACCTGCATCCGAACAATTTGGGAAACTTCCAAAGAAATTTTAAAAAAACTGTGTACAAACGCAAAAATCTTTGATACAATATGTAGCGCTACGCATAGGCGTCAGTTGGAGGCAGCCGAATTGGCGGCTCAGGCTGACGTAATGGTCGTGGTCGGAGATCGTAAAAGTGCCAACACGAAGCATTTAGCGGAGATCTGCCGTAAGGCTTGCCCTGTCGTGTATCAGATTGAACAGGCGGGGGAGCTGACGACGGGCTTTCTTTCCGGATGCACAATGGCGGGGCTTACGGCCGGCGCGTCCACCCCGGCGGGCATCATTAAGGAGGTATATACAACAATGAGCGAAGAAATCAAGAACATGGAACCCCAGGAAGAGAGCTTTGAGGAACTGCTGGACAAATCCTTTAAGACTTTAAATACAGGAGAGAAGGTAACCGGTATCGTGACGGCCGTGGGTCCCACCGAGGTTCAGGTGGATCTGGGCTGCAAGCAGGCAGGCTATATTTCCGCGGAGGAGCTGTCCGCCGATCCCAGCGTGAAGCCTGAGGACGTGGTGAAGGTGGGCGACGAGATCGAGACCTACATCATCCGTGTCAACGACGTGGAGGGCTACGCTATGCTCTCCAAGAAGCGTCTGGACGCCGTGAAGGTCTGGGAGGATATCGCTGAGGCCTGCGAGAACAAAACCACTCTTGAGGGCAAGGTCACCGAGGAGAACAAGGGCGGCATCGTCGTCAACGTCAAGGGCGTGCGTGTGTTCGTTCCCGCCTCTCAGAGCGGTCAGCCCCGTGGTGCCGATCTGAGCCAGATGATCGGCCAGACCGTCTCCCTGCGGATCACCGAGGTCAATCGCGCCCGCCGCCGTGTGGTGGGCTCCATCCGTGCCGTGCAGTATGAGGAGCGTCAGGCTGCTCAGGCCGCCATCTGGGAGAGCATCGAGGTGGGTAAGCACTATACCGGCACCGTCAAGTCCATGACCAGCTATGGCGTGTTTGTGGACATCGGCGGCGTGGACGGCATGGTACATATCTCCGAGCTGTCCTGGTCCCGCATCAAGAACCCCGCTGAGGTGGTTTCTGTGGGCGACACGCTGGATGTGTACGTCATCTCCTTCGATCCTGAGAAGCACAAGATCTCTCTGGGTGTGAAGGACCGTTCCTGCAATCCTTGGGACAAGTTCATGGAGACCTACAAGGTGGGCGACGTGGCTTCCGTCCGTATCGTGAAGCTGATGACCTTCGGTGCTTTCGCTGAGGTCGTTCCCGGTGTGGATGGCCTGATCCACATCTCCCAGATCGCCGATCGCCGCATCGAGAAGCCCGGTGACGTTCTGTCCGAGGGCCAGATCGTGGATGCCAAGATCACCGCTGTGGATGAGGAGAAGCAAAAGATCTCCCTGTCCATCCGTGCTCTGCTGAACGACGGGGACGAGGACGCCGAGTAAGCGTATCCTGAATAAGCTGTAAAACTGGCCCTCCGAGTATGCCGGAGGGCCAGTTGTTTGTATGTGCAACCAGAACCGAAAAAAGACGCCCCGGTCAGTCAACTGGCCGGGGCGTTCGTTTACCATATTTGTCCGTGCAGGATGTATTTCTTGTAGCTGTGCCGGAAGTAGGCCCACTCGGCAATGCCCGTGATGGCCCAGGAGAAGATGTACAGCAGGAACAGGGAGGGGATGGTGCCGAAGTAGGTGAACACCGTATACACCCAGATGACCCGGAACACGCAGGAGCCCATGATGACGATGATGGTGGGGACGATGCTGCGCCCAATTCCACGGGAGGCGGCAATGCTGGCGTCCATCAGGGCGCTGACACCGAAGGAGAAACCCATGATCTTCAGCCGCTGCATACCGGCGGCGATCACGTCCGCCTCATTGGCGAAAAGTCCAAGGAACTTGTCTCCGAACAGCAGCAGCAGTCCGCCGCAGATGCTGCCCACCAGAAAGGAATACAGCAGAACGATACGGTAGCTCTTGAGGATACGATCCGTCTTTCCGGCACCCCAGTTGCGGCTGACAAAGGTGGCGCAGCCGGTATAGAAGGCAGACATCATATTGAAGATCAGCGTATCGGCGTTGGCAGCTGCCGAGCTACCGGATACCATCACCGAATCGAAGCTGTTGACGCCGATCTGTACGAAGAGGTTTGCAAGGGCAAAGATGGCGTTTTGCAGGCCGGAGGGGATGCCGATCATCAGCACCCGCTTGGCGGCGGCCTTGTCGATGCACAGCTTTTTCAGATGCACTCCGCAGGCATCCTTTTGGCTCATCAGATGCCGCATGATCAGTAGAGCGGACAGCCACTGGGCGATGGCGCTGGCGGTGGCCACACCGAGGGCGGCCATGTGGCACTGGATCACAAAGAACAGGTTCAGGGCCACATTCACCACGCCGGCAATGCTCAGATACAGCAGAGGCCGCTTTGTGTCCCCGGCGGCACTGAGGACACCATTGCCGAAGTTGTATACCGCCATGGCCGGCATACCCAGAGCGTAGATCCGCAGATACCCCACGGCGCCGGGCAGCAACTCCTCCTTGGTATTCAGCAGCAGCAGCATGGGCTTCGCCAGCAGCAGACAGACCAGACACACCACGATACCGATACCGCTGCAGATGAGCAGGGAGGTGTGGATGGTCTTCTCCACGTCCTCATGACTGCCCAGCCCCAGTCCACGGGCCACGACCACGTTGACACCGCTGCCGATGCCAATGAGCAGTCCCGTAAACAGGGATACCAGCAGAGTGGTGGAGCCCACAGCGCCCAGCGCCAGATAGTCGGCAAATTTACCGGCAATGGCCACGTCGCTGAGGTTGAACAGCACCTCCAGCACCTGCGTCATCATCAGGGGCAGGCTGAACAGCAGAATATTTTTCCACAGGGACCCTGTGGTTATTTCAATCGAAAATAAACTTTTTTTCCCGTTTTTCTCCATCATATGTTCCTCCTTTTCACCATTTTTCCTCTCACGATCATACAGTATATCACGGCGCACATACTTCCACAACCCCCGCCGCTGCCATTTTTTAACGGGATTCCCCACACGGAAGTTGTGCAATATTCTGTATAAATTATGGAAAAGCCTGTGAAAAACGCCGAAAAGAAAAAGACGCCCCCGACACAATGGATCGACAGCGGCTTTTGTCCGGTATTTACGCTCTCCGCAGCTCCTTCAGTTCCTGCCGGATCTGAAGGAAGGCGGCATCCTCGCCCTGCTCCTTCAGAAGCAGCAGCCACCGGGTCAGCAGCTCGCTGGTCTCCGGATGGATGAAGCCGTGACCGTGCTCCGACCGGCACAGATGCCCCTTGGAGTGCTGGAAATAGTCGTAGGGAGAGGCATCGGTGTATTTCTCCTTCTGATACACCCGGCAGGCGGCGATGCGGTCACAGAACATCTCCGCCACATACTTCACCGGCATCTTGCAGCCGCCGATGAAGGGCGTTCCGTCCTGGCCCCGGCAGTAGTCGATCCAATATTCAAAATGGTGGCGGTTGCGGCCCTTGTGGTGGAGCCATGACAGGCTGACGCCGTTGACCAGCCGCTCCTGATCGTTGGGACTGCGGTAGCCCTGATAGTATTTGGCGCTGCGCCAGAACTCCGTGGGGCTGTATTTGCTGAGATCATGGGTCAGTCCCTGCCAGTACAGTCCCAGCCGGAAGCAGTATTTCCGCACCAGATGGCGGTGTCGGTTCACGGTACGCAAATGCTCCAGAATATGCAAGGCGGCGCCTCCTCTCTTGGATACTCCCTATTATAGCACCGCCCCGCCCAAAGGAAAAGGGGAACTTGACTTTTTTCCGGGAGTGTATTATACTGCATACATATTGTGTAACGGCACGGAAGGGAAGCAGTAAGCGGAGTGCGGAAGCTAAGAGAGGGAGCGGTGGGTGTAAGCTCCCGTGATGCGCCGCCCAAGTCGTCCCGGAGCCTTGGACTGAACACGGCAGTAGGTCACAACGGTATGCCCTCCGTTATCGGGGCGGGGCGCTTGCCCCATGAGTGCGGGAGTCATCCCGAACAACAGGTGGTACCACGGATCACAGTCCGTCCTGTTCCGCATCGGCGGAGCGGGGCGGTTTTTTTGATGATAAAATCCAAATCAGAAGGAGAGAACATATGCGTAAAGAATTGCCGAAGGTATACGATCCCCGTGAGGTGGAGCCGCATATCTATCAGATGTGGATGGACAACGGTTGCTTCAAGGCGGACGCCGACCCGAAGAAGAAGCCCTTTTCCATCGTCATGCCTCCCCCCAACGTCACCGGCCAGCTGCACATGGGCCACGCCATGGACTCCACGCTGCAGGATATCCTCACCCGCTTCAAGCGGATGCAGGGCTATTCCGCCCTGTGGCTTCCCGGCACCGACCACGCCGGTATCGCCACCCAGATCAAGGTGGAGGAGCGACTGCGGGAGGAGGAGCACCTGACCCGCTATGATCTGGGTCGTGAAAAGTTCCTGGAGCGTGTCTGGGCCTGGAAGGAGAAGTACGGCAACCGTATCGTGGAGCAGCAGAAGAAGATGGGTGCCTCCTGTGACTGGTCCCGCTCCCGGTTCACCATGGACGAGGGCTGCTCTCAGGCGGTGCGTGAGGCCTTCTGCGAGTTGTATGACAAGGGCCTCATCTACAAGGGCAGCCGCATCATCAACTGGTGCCCCCACTGCCTGACGGCGCTGTCCGATGCCGAGGTAGAGTACACCGACAAACCCGGCCACCTGTGGCATATCCGCTACCCGTTGGCCGACGGCAGCGGCGATATCGTGGTGGCCACCACCCGGCCTGAGACCATGATGGGCGACACCGGTGTGGCGGTAAACCCGGAGGACGAGCACTTCAAGCACCTCATCGGCAAGACCTGCATCCTGCCCATCATGAACCGTGAGATCCCCATTGTGGGTGATGATTACTGCGAGATTGGCTTCGGCACCGGCGCCGTGAAGATGACCCCTGCCCACGATCCCAACGACTTCGAGGTGGGCCTGCGCCACAATCTGGAGGTGATCCGTGTCATCAACGACGACGGCACCATCAACGAAAACGGCGGCAAGTACAACGGCATGGACCGCTACGAGTGCCGCAGAGCCATCGTCAAGGATCTGGAGGAGCAGGGCTATCTGGTCAAGACCGAGCCCTATTCCCACAACGTCGGCACCTGCTACCGCTGCCACAACGACGTGGAGCCCCTGATCTCCGCCCAGTGGTTCGTGAAGATGGAGCCTCTGGCCAAGGAGGCCATCCGGGTGGTGAAGGACGGTACCATCAAGTTTGTGCCGGAGCGCTTTACCAAAACCTATATCAACTGGATGGAGAACGTCCATGACTGGTGCATCTCCCGTCAGCTGTGGTGGGGCCACCAGATCCCCGCATGGTACTGCGGCGAGTGCGGACACATCAACGTCAGCCGTCAGGATCCCACCCGGTGCGAAAAGTGCGGCTGTACCCACCTGACCCGTGAGGAGGACGTGCTGGATACATGGTTCAGCTCCGCCCTGTGGCCCTTCTCCACGCTGGGCTGGCCCAACAAGGACTCCGAGGACCTGAGGTACTGGTATCCCACCTCCGTGCTGGTCACCGGCTACGATATCATCTTCTTCTGGGTGGCCCGTATGATCTTCTCCGGCATGGAGCAGATGAAGCAGGAGCCCTTCAAGACGGTGTTCATCCACGGTCTGGTCCGGGATGACAAGGGCCGCAAGATGTCCAAGTCTCTCGGCAACGGCATTGACCCGCTGGAGATGGCGGACAAGTTCGGTGCCGATGCCCTGCGCTTCAACCTCATCACTGGCAATAGCCCCGGCAACGATATGCGCTTCTTTGTGGAGAAGTGTGAGGCCATGCGGAACTTTGCCAATAAGATCTGGAATGCCTCCCGCTATGTGATGATGAACCTCACCATCGACCATGTACAGCTACCGGAGCAGCTGGAGCTGGAGGATAAGTGGGTTCTCAGCAAGCTGAATACCCTCATCCGGGAGGTCACGGATAATATGGAGGCCTATGAACTGGGCGTGGCCTCCGCCAAGATCTACGACTTCATTTGGGACACCTACTGCGACTGGTACATCGAGCTTACCAAGGCCCGGCTGTACGGCGAGGACGAGGAGGCCAAGCTGGCGGCTCAGAACGTGCTGTGCTATGTGCTGCTGCGGGTGCTGGAGCTGCTGCATCCCTTCATGCCCTTCATCACCGAGGAGATCTGGCAGGCGCTGCCCCACGAGGGCGACTTCCTGATCCGGGCCCAGTGGCCGGAGTATCAGGAGCGCTTCGCCTTCACTCAGGAGGAAAACGCCATGGAGGCGGTGAAGGACGCCATTTCCGCCGTCCGGGCCCGGCGCTCCGAGATGAACGTGCCGCCCTCCCGGAAGGCCAAGATCCTCATCGTCACTCAGACCCCGGATATCTATGCCGGCGGACGTGACTTCATCATGCGGCTGGCCTACGCCAGCGAGGTAGAGGTTCAGGCGCAGTCTCCGGAGGATCTGAAGGGTATGGTCACCGTGGCCACCCACAACGCCACCCTCTATCTGCCTCTGGCGGAGTTGGTGGACATCCGGCAGGAGTTGGAGCGCATCGCCAAGGAGAAAACCAAGGCAGAGGAGAATCTGGCCCGCATCGAGAAGAAGCTGCAAAACGAGAGCTTCGTGTCCAAGGCCCCGGAGGCCGTGGTCAATGCCGAGCGGGAGAAGGCTGACAAGGCCCGTGCGCTGATCGCCAAGCTGGAGGAGTCCGCGGCGGCCATGCGTGGCTGATTTTTCCAAGCCCCCGTTTTTGACAGAAAATAACCGCTTCATCATGTATAATCACCGCAGATCGAAGGATCTGCGGTGATTTTATTTTTTGCACGAAGGAGCGATCCCAATGGAAGTTTCTGTAAAATGCGAGGCCCGCCATATCTTCATCCGCCTCTCAGGTGAGCTGGACCACCACAGCGCTAAGGGGCTCCTGCGGCGGCTGGATCAGGAGATTGAGAAGGCCCTGCCTACACAGCTGACGCTGGATCTCTCCGGCGTGACCTTTATGGACAGCTCCGGCATCGCCCTGCTGATCCGGGCCCGGCAGCGGATGCAGGAGCTGGGCGGCACGGCAGATGTCTGCGGTGCCGCAGCACAGGCCCGCCGAGTGCTGGATGCGGCGGGGCTCCAACGTTATCTGACCATACGATGAGAGGGGAGTACATATGAAGCGGAGACCGGAGAACTATGTGACCTTGGAATTTTTGAGCCGCAGCAGCAACGAGGGCTTTGCCCGTCTGGCCGCAGCGGCCTTTGCCGCCCAGCTGGATCCTACGCTGGACGAGCTGGGCGACATCAAAACCGCCGTCAGCGAGGCAGTGACTAACGCCATCGTCCACGCCTATCCAAATCAGCTGGGGAAGATCGTCATGAAGCTGCGGCTGCTGGAAAATCAGACGCTGGAGTTGGTAATTCGTGACTGGGGCTGCGGCATGGAGGACGTGGAGCAGGCCCGGCAGCCGCTGTTCACCACCGGCGGCGAGGAGCGCAGCGGTATGGGCTTCACCATCATGGAGAGCTTTATGAATCAACTGACGGTAAAGTCTGCCCCCGGCAAGGGAACCACCGTCACCATGCGTAAGCGTATTGCCTCCCGTGTCCCGGTGAAGCGATGAGCGAGCTGCTGACGCTGTTGGATCGGGCGCAGAATGGCGACAATGACGCCTGTCAGCAGGTGTTGACGGAAAATGTGGGGCTTATCTGGAGCATCGTCAAGCGATACAGCGGCTGCGGCGTGGATACAGACGATCTCTACCAGCTGGGATGTATTGGTTTTATCAAGGCTGTAAAGGGATTTGATCTCACATATGGAACGCAGTTTTCCACCTACGCCGTCCCCAAAATTGCCGGTGAGATCCGCCGTTTTCTCCGGGATGACGGCTCCGTCAAGGTGGGCCGCAGCCTCCGGGAAAAGGGCCAGACCCTGTTTTATACACGTGAACGATTGCGCCATACACTGGGGAGGGAACCGCAGCTGTCAGAATTGGCGCAGGAGACGGGAATGACTGTGGAGGAGGTCGCCGCCGTAGAGTTGGCCAACGGGCCGCTGGAATCCCTCCAGCAGGAGACCATCGACGGCCTGACGCTGGAATCCACCTTGGGGACAGACAGCCCGGAGGAGGGGATGGTAGAGAAAATAGCGCTGCGGGAAGCCATCGACAGCCTGCCGGAGCGGGAAAGGATCACCATACTTCTGCGTTTTTTTCGGGGAATGACACAGGAGCAAACTGCCCGTATCCTGAAGGTATCTCAGGTACAGGTGTCCCGCTTGGAGCGCAAGGGACTGGCAAAGCTCCGGGAAATTTTAGAAGCGTGACGGGATTTAGAAGTATTTGGGAAGTATTTAACGATATCGCTGCCGGAGTATCAAAAATATCACGCAAGCTTCAAGTTTCTAATCCGTAATAGGTTCTTATAGGCTCAATCAACCCCTCCGGCTCAAGAGGGAGGGGTTGATTGAGCCGTACGACATGATGACTCACTTGACAAACATTTGTTCGTCTGCTATGATACGCAAAACGGCATCTCGGCTCCAGCGGGGGAGCCTTTTCTTCGGCACACAAGATTGAACAAAATGCGAGATGTTTTGTTCATTCCGTGACTTATGGTCGTTCGGAACGGTTCCGGTAGGCGGCGCTTACCCTGTTTGCTGGCGTTTTAAGGCATCTCTATGCGATTTTATCCGGCATTCATGTGTCCCCACATTACCTTGCTGTTATCTTCGCTTATAGCGCATTAAAAATGCCGCAGTTCGTAGGCAGGCGAGTAGAGGCCCGGCAGCCGTTGCCGGTCGCCCGGCGTCTGCGTGCGTCAGTTCATGCAGCCGGGCATGGAGCGGCTGCGGCTCCGTGGCCTCTAAGGGCTGCGGCAGCGCCGCACCGTCTCCAGCCCTGCACTCGCCGTAGGTTCCTGCGGACTGCGGTTTGAATGTGCATTTTCAATTTACTGTATGATTATCTTTTAGTATTACCCCCTGTAACTTCTGTAAATTTGTAGTTCCTTGTTTTTTATTTAACAACCTCCTGTGATTTTGTACAATGGAAGCCGACATTTTATTGTGCAGCTTCCATAGGCAAGGGGGGTCAGTATTACCCCCCTGCAACTTCTGTGAATCTGTGAATCTTTGTCAGGGGATTAACAAAGTTCAGTCATGCATGGCAATACCCTTTCGCATTGAAATACCGTAAAGGCACCGACCGTTTGGCCGGTGCTTTTGCTATCTTGCGTGTTGCAGGGTAGGGGACTTCTGAAAAGAGGTGCCCCGGTCAGACTTCTTCGCGGTAAGAAAAACCAGCGTGTGTGAACAGTAGTCACACACGCTGGTTTCGTTGTACGTTGTCATCGTCAAGCAACTGGCAGCCTAGCCGCACCAGCTCCGTAGACCACATTAACCGCACGGATTGAACAATAACAATTATTTTGTTCAATCTTGACTTGCTCACGCTTGTCCGCTACCATGGTGCCACCGATACCCGCAGGAAGGAGAGGCTTTGAGACGATATACGAGATTGAACAAAATAAAAATTTTGTTCAATCGGGAAGAGGAGAAAACAAGCTTTTCCCCGTTTTGCGGCATCTGCGCTCGTGTTGGCTCCGGATAACCTCGGGTCACTTCTGACAATCGCATCACTCCGGACAAATTGTCGCACTCCTCATGGAATGCGTGGATTGAAATACGGTCATCCATCTCGTCATCGCTGTGCTGATCCCATGGAACCGCAAAAGTCTCCGCATCTATGTGCGGAGACTTTTGCGGTTCAGCGATTCTTCTGATAGATGGCCCACAGGCCGTTCATCAGAAGATATTTGTCATAATACACCTTATTGCGGCAATACCGTACGATCACCGGCGCATTACTGCCGGTGGCCACAATGGTGGGCTGCTCACCCGGCAACATCTCCCTGATGCGGTCGATAATGCCGTCCAGCATTCCCGCCGTGCCGTAGACGATGCCGGAGCGCATACAGTCCTCTGTATTTTTCCCAATCAACTGTTTGGGATGCTGCAAGGAGATATCCGGCAGTTGGGCCGTGTGGTCGGACAGCGCATCCAGACTCAGCCGCACGCCGGGAAACATCAGGCCGCCCTCATAGCTGCGCTTGGCGGAGATATAGGAGATGGTGGTGGCCGTCCCCATGTCGATCATAATGATAGGCGGAGCGTACTTCTCCAGCGCCGCTACGGCGTTGGCCACCAGATCGGCCCCCAGTTGGTTGTGGACCTCCATGCGGATATTCAACCCTGTCTTGACACCGGGGCCCACCACCATGGGTGGCTCGCCCAGCAGCCGGGTCAGGGCTTTGGTCATCATAAAGTTGATAGGCGGCACCACGCTGGAAAAGATGGCACCGGTGACGTCCTTCAGATCATAGCGGTACAGTGCAAACAGATTCATCAGGTCGATGCTGATCTGATCCGCCGTTTTGCGGCTGTCGGTGTCGATGGAGGAGAGAAACAGGAGTTTCCCTGCTTTGTCAAACAGCCCCACAGATATGTTGGAATTTCCGATGTCGATCGCCAGCAGCATGGCAAGTTTCCTCCCCGTTCATCATCGTTTTTTCTATTGTAACACGCACGAGCCGACTTGGCAACGGTCGGCGGCGATTTTACAAAACTCGCCAGCCGGAGCCCCACGACTTGACGAGACATAGAAAAATGTGTTATATTTCTATAAGTATCACGCAGCAAGGAGGCAGACATGAGCGAATTCAGCTTGAAACAGATCCAGGTATTCGTGGCCGTGGCGGAATTGGGGAGTTTTACACAGGCAGCGCAGGCCCTGTTCCTCAGCCAGTCCACCGTCAGCGCACATCTGGCGGCACTGGAGACGGCTCTGTCCACCCGCCTGCTGGACCGTGACGCACGCCGCCGGGTGCGGCTGACACCGGAGGGCGAGCGGGTCTATCCGGCAGCCAAGAAAATCTTGGCGGACTGCGCTGCATTGGAGGAGGTCCTCCAGAATCAGGATGGCGCAGGCCTTCCCCTGCTGCTGGGAGCCTCCACGGTACCGGCGCAGTATCTGCTGCCGGAGCTGCTGGCTCAGTATATGAAGCAGATTACGGGCGTCCGCTACCATCTGCGCCGGGGCGACTCGGCCCAGATCCACAAGCTGCTCCACAGCGGCTCCGTGCGGTTGGGCTTCGTGGGAGCTATGCTGGAGCCGGATTCCATGACCTACTTCCCCATGCTGGAGGATCATCTGGTGATGTGTACCGCCAACAATCCTCACTATCAGGCTTTGAAGAAGCAGAATGTCTATGGCCGTGATTTGCTGCGGGAGCCGACGGTAGCCCGTGAAGAGGGCTCCGGCACGGACCGCACCGTGCAGTCCTATATGCGGAATATGGGCCTTGCCGATCAGGACCTGCACATCGTGGCCAGAGTGGATGACCCGGAGGCCATCAAGCGTATGACCGCCCAAGGCGTAGGCGTCTCGGTGCTATCAGCCCTTTCTGTGGCGTCTGAGGTAGATGACGGCCGCCTGCTGACCTTCCCCATGGACCCGCAGGGGCTGCACCGCAGTATCTATCTGGTCTTCCCCAGAGAGACGATCCTCTCCCAGTCGGAGCAGGCCTTTGTCCGCTTCTGCCGCCAGATGGCCATTCGCCGGAATCTCTGATCCATTCAAAAGTCGAAAAAGAGCTGTTATCGAATGATTCGATAACAGCTCTTTTCTATAGGAACCATTTGTTGGACAAAAATTGTATTTTATCGTATGATATATGAACAAAATGTTAAAAGAGAGAGGAGTTTTGTAATGAAAAAAGAGAATTGGCTGGTCATCATTGCCGGTGTTCTGGTGGGCGTAGCGGCTCTGGTGCTGACCAAGCTGGGCAACCCCGCTAACATGGGCTTTTGCATCGCCTGCTTCGAGCGTGATATCGCCGGTGCCGTGGGCCTGCACAGTGCTGCCAAGGTGCAGTACGTCCGCCCTGAGATCATCGGTCTAGTGCTGGGTGCCTTCATCATGGCTCTGGCCGGTAAGGAGTTCCGTCCGCAGGCCGGTTCCTCCCCCGCCACCCGGTTCGTACTGGGCGCCTTCGTCATGATCGGTGCACTGGTGTTCCTCGGTTGCCCCCTGCGGATGGTTCTGCGTATGGGCGGTGGCGACCTGAACGCTCTGGTGGGTCTGGCCGGCTTCGTCATCGGCATCCTCATCGGTATCGTGTTCCTTAAGCGTGGCTTCGGCCTCAAGCGCTCTTATCCCGCCAAGCTGGTGGAGGGTACCACCCTTCCCGTGGTGATGTTCGTGCTGCTGGTACTGGTGCTGGCGGTCCCCGCCATCTTCCACGCCAGCGAGGCAGGCCCCGGCTCTATGCACGCCCCTGCCATCGTCTCCCTGCTCATTGCTCTGGTGGTGGGCGCTTTGGCTCAGAAGTCCCGCCTGTGCATGGTGGGCGGTATCCGTGATTCCATTCTGGTGAAGGACAATCACCTGCTGTATGGCTTCATTGCCATCTTCGTTACCGTTTTCATCGGCAATTTGGCGCTGGGCAGCTTCAAGCTGGGCTTCGATCTGCAGCCCATCGCTCACAGCAGCCACCTGTGGAATCTGCTGGGCATGGTTCTGGTGGGCTGGGGTAGCGTGCTGCTGGGCGGCTGCCCCCTGCGTCAGCTGATTCTGGCCGGCTCCGGCAACGGCGACAGCGCCGTCACTGTGTTTGGTATGATCGTGGGTGCTGCCTTCGCCCATAACTTCGCACTGGCCGGCAATCCCGACAGCGCCAATGATGCCGGTGAGGTGGTGGTAGGCGGTATCGCCAACGCAGGCAAGGTGGCTGTGGTCATCGGCTTTGTGGTGTTGCTGGCCATCTCCCTGCTGAATTCCCGGAAGGAGGCGGCTAAGGTATGATCGACGCCCGTGGACAGCTCTGCCCCATGCCGGTGATCATGGTCCAGAAGGCCGCCAAGGAGAACCCCGCCGAGATCCAGGTCCTGGTGGACGATCCCTGCGCCGTGGACAACATCACCCGCTTCGCCGGAAACAACGGCTATCAAATCACCTCCGCCCCGCAGGGCGAGGACTATCTGCTGATTCTCCGCAAATAAGGATACCATAACGAAGAGAGGCAAGGCCATCGGCCTTGCCTCTCTTCGTTATGGATGTGTCCCCTCACAGAATGATGCAGATCAGACCGCCGCTTCCCTCGTTGAGGATGCGTTCCAGCGCCTCCCGCAGCTTTTTCTGAGAATCCTCCGGCATCCGCTTTAGCTTCGCCTGCAAATCCTCCCCCACGATCTCGTGGAAGCTGCGGCCAAAGATGTTGGACTCCCACAGCTTCCCCGGCTCCCCCTCGAACTCCTGTAGGAGATAGTTTACCATGTCCTGCGACTGCTTCTCGTTCCCCACAATGGGAGACACCGTGGTGCTCACATCCGCCCGCAGCATATGGATAGACGGAGCACTAGCCTTCATCCGCACGCCGTACCGTCCTCCCTGCCGCACGATCTCCGGGTCCTCCAGCTCCAACTCCTCCACCGACGGCATCACCACGCCATAGCCGGTACTCCGGGCACTGGACACCGCTTGCGCCACCCGGTCATACTCCTTTCGTAGGCCCGCCAACGTCACCAGCTGCTCCATCAGATCGCCGTCGTCGGTGATGCTCAGCCCCGTCTGCTGGTTCACCGTATCGTAGAACAGGCTTCGGGGCAGCTGCACCTCCACCTGCCCCACGCCGGTCCCCAGATCCATCTGCCGCAGCATCACGGATCGGATCTGCTCCGACTGCTCCAGCGCCGCCATGCAGCCCTCCAGCTGCCGGACGTGCTCCAGCCGCCTGGCCTCCTGCCCCACCGCATGATAAAGGCCCGCTGGGATGGGATGTTCCGGCGGCAGAGCCTCCACCCATTCCGGGAAAAACAGCTGCAATTCCTGCACCGGGAACTCATACAGTAGACTCCGCAAAATCTCCTGCAGGTCCCCTTCCCCCAGCTCCAGACAGTTCACCGCAAGACACCGCACACCGTATTTCTGCTGCAACTCCTCCGCCAGCGGACGGGCTTCCTCCGGATGCAGGGAGTTCACCAGCACCACAAAGGGCTTCCCCAGCTCCTGCAGTTCCCGGATGACCCGCTCCTCCGCCTCCAGATAGTCGCTGCGGGGAATGTCCGTGACGCTGCCGTCGGTGGTGACCACGATGCCCACGGTGGAGTGGTCGCAGATGACCTTCCGGGTCCCCAACTCCGCCGCCTCCGTCATGGGGATCTCATGGTCATACCACGGGGTCATGACCATCCGGGGCGCCAGATCCTCGAACTGCCCCACGGCACCGGGAACCATGTACCCCACGCAGTCGATGAGCCGTACGGAGAAGGAGGTGCCGTCCGGCAGACGCACCTCTGCGGCCTCCTCCGGTACGAACTTTGGCTCGGCGGTCATAATGGTGCGGCCGGAGCCGCTCTGGGGCAACTCGTCTCTGGCCCGCTCCCGTCGGTAGTCGTTTTCAATATTGGGCAGCACCTGCGTCTCCATAAACCGTTTGATGAAGGTGGATTTTCCTGTGCGGACCGGCCCCACCACGCCGATATAGATGCTGCTGCCGGTGCGGGATGCCATATCCTGATACATGGATGTGGAACGATTCATATGCTTCTCCTCCGAATCCTATCAGCTTTTGCTCCCAGCATATGCGGCGGGACGGCCCATTAGAAGGGATTTGGTTTAAGAAGATGTAAATTTTTCTGTCTTTTATCCAACAAAATGTTGATTATTCATGGACGAATATGGTAGAATAAGGCCAGTTTATTCTACAGCATACGGAGGTGTTGACTATGCATGGCACGACCATTGACAGACGGGTAAAAAAGACCAAGAAGCAGCTGCGGCTGGCGCTGATGCATCTGATGACCCAGAAGAGCGCCAAGAGCATCTCGGTCCGGGAGCTGGCGGAGCAGGCGGATATCAACCGCAGCACCTTCTATATCCACTATAAGGACGTCAACGACCTGCTGCTGCATCTGGAGGATGAGATGGCGGAGCGTCTGTCAGAGCTCTGTCGGCGGCACGATCCCAAGGACTCCATGACCGGCGGCTACCCCTTCCTGACGGACCTCTACGCCTTCATTCAGGAGAACGCTGACCTGTGCAAGGTGCTGCTGGGGGGCTACGGTGACCGGGCCTATACAGAGCGCATCTGCCGCATCCTACGGGATGACTTCATCGAGGCGTATCTGTCCCTGCTATGTCCCGGCGACCGGGAGAAGATCCACTACTTCTGCGCCTTCATCGTGCCGGGAAATCTGATGCTGGCCCTGCGCTGGCTTCAGGACGGCACCAGGGAATCCCCGGAGGAAATAGCCCGCTTCGCCGGGCAGTTCATCAGCAGCGGTGTGCAGTCCTTTGCCGGAAGATAATCGAAATGAAACGGGCATCCCGTAATAACAAAAAAATGGCTCCTGACAGCTTGTCAGGAGCCATTTTTATATGTCTCTTCTTTGCCGCTTTACCGCACCAACCGCTGCCCCAGCAGCACCACCGTCACGCCCAACAGCAGGCTCAGCGCCGTATACAGCATCGCAAGGCCGGTCTTTCCGCTTTGCAGCAGACCTGCCGTCTCCACGGAAAAGGCAGAGAAGGTGGTGAAGCCGCCGCACACCCCCCACCCGAAGGAACAGAAGCAGCTGCGGGTTCAGCTTGGCATACTTCCCCGCCAGCGCCCCGATTAGGCCCAGCGCAAAGGCACCTGCGATATTGATGCACAGGGTAATAGCCGGAAAGCCGCTGGCCGGTTTCAGGGGCAGCAGCCCCAGAAGATAGCGGCAGATGGAACCGGCTGCGCCGCCCAAACCAACGAATACGCAGTTCAGCAGCATAGCCTTAGCCCTTCAGGCTCTCCTCCACCGCCACGGCCACAGCCACGGTAGCACCGACCATGGGGTTGTTGCCCATGCCCAAAAAGCCCATCATCTCCACATGAGCGGGGACGGAGCTGGAACCGGCAAACTGGGCGTCGGAGTGCATCCGGCCCATGGTATCGGTCATGCCGTAGCTGGCGGGACCGGCGCCCATGTTGTCCGGGTGCAGGGTACGGCCGGTGCCGCCGCCGGAGGCCACGGAGAAGTACTTCTTCCCCTGTTCGCTGCACTCCTTCTTATAGGTACCGGCCACAGGATGCTGGAACCGGGTGGGGTTGGTGGAGTTGCCGGTGATGGACACATCTACACCCTCGTGGTGCATAATGGCCACGCCCTCCCGGACATCATCGGCACCGTAGCAGCGGACGTCAGCCCGCTCACCCTCGGAGTAACGAATCTCCCGGACGATGCTCAGCTTGCCGGTATAGTAGTCAAACTGCGTCTGAACATAGGTAAAGCCGTTGATGCGGCTGATGATCTGGGCAGCGTCCTTACCGAGACCGTTGAGGATCACCCGCAGGGGCTCCTTACGGGCCTTGTTGGCGTTCTTCACGATACCGATAGCGCCCTCGGCAGCAGCGAAGGACTCGTGGCCCGCCAGAAAGGCAAAGCACTTGCTCTCATCGCTGAGGAGCATGGCCCCCAGATTGCCGTGACCCAGACCCACCTTCCGGTCCTCGGCCACGGAGCCGTCGATGCAGAAGGACTGCAGGCCCACACCGATCATCTTGGCGGCCTCGGCAGCGGTCTTGACGCCGGACTTCAGGGCGATAGCTGCGCCCACGGTATACGCCCAGCAGGCGTTTTCAAAGCAGATGGGCTGGATGCCCTTAACGATCTCATAGGGGTCGAAGCCCTTGGCCTTGCAGATCTCCCGGCACTCCTCCACGGAGCCAATGCCATACTGAGCGAGGACGCCATTGATCTTGTCGATTCTTCTTTCGTAGCTTTCAAACAGTGCCATTTTTTGTCCTCCTCTTATTCCTGCCGGGGGTCAATGTACTTGGCGGCGTTCTCGAACTGGCCGTAGTGACCCTTGGCCTTCTCCAGCGCCGCAGCGGCGTCGTCGCCCTTCTTGATGAAGTCCATCATCTTACCCAGACTGATGAACTCATAGCCCACGATCTCGTCATCCTTGTTCAGCGCCAGCCGGGTGACGTAGCCCTCGGCCACCTCCAGATAGCGGGGTCCCTTGACCTTAGTAGCGAACATGGTACCCACCTGAGAGCGCAGTCCCTTCCCCAGATCCTCCAGAGAAGCACCCACGGATAGGCCACCCTCAGAGAAGGCAGACTGAGACCGGCCATATACGATCTGCTCGAACAGCTGACGCATGGCGGTGTTGATGGCGTCGCACACCAGATCTGTGTTCAGCGCCTCCAGAATGGTCTTGCCGATGAGGATCTCGGAGGCCATGGCGGCAGAATGGGTCATACCGGAGCAGCCGATGGTCTCCACCAGTGCCTCCTCGATGATGCCATTTTTGATGTTCAGGGTCAGCTTGCAGGCGCCCTGCTGAGGGGCGCACCAGCCGACACCGTGGGTAAAGCCGGAGATATCGGAGATTTCCTTGGCCTGCACCCACCTCCCCTCCTCAGGGATGGGAGCCGGGCCGTGGTAAGCGCCCTTGGCCACCGGACACATATGCTGTACTTCCGCAGTATAGATCATGGTAACGATTCCTTTCTGTGCTGAATTTTTTACCATTGTGGATGGGTTTATCCTTTGGGGCTATTATAGCAAACGCCGGGAGAGATTTCAAGAAGTTCTAAGCAAATATTCCGAACATTCCGTGCATTTTGCGCCAACGCAGGGAGTCTATCCCTCTCACAGCTTGGTCAGATGGGTCCCGGCGGCCTTGAGCATCAGTTTTTTGGTGCCGATCTTGTCAAAGGCCACTTCCACCAGCGCATCGCCGCCCATGGGCCGGACGCTGAGCACCATACCGTCTCCGAAGGCATTGTGGCGAACGCTGTCGCCGGCCCGCAGCTGCATCAGGGGCGCAGAGGGTGCTGCGGAGCGATCCCGCACCGACGGAGCGGACGGAGCCGTTGTAGATCGGACCGGCTCCTCCCGACGGGTACGTACCTGAGACGCAGCGGCAGGACGCTGCCACTCCCCCTCCCAGTGGGACGCCGCCTGCTGGGGTTCGGGCTTCCCCAGCCACTCCATATTCTCCTCCGGGATCTCCTTGAGAAAGCGGGAGGGCATAGCGGGGCTGGTACGGCCGTACAGGGTGCGCTGCCGGGTATTGGTGAGGGTCAGCTTCTCCTTGGCACGGGTCATGGCCACGTAGCACAGTCGCCGCTCCTCCTCCATCTCCTCCTCATCCCCCATGGCCCGGTTGCCGGGGAACAGGCCGTCCTCCATGCCCACTACGAACACGCATGGAAACTCCAGCCCCTTGGCGCTGTGCATGGTCATGAGGGTGACGCAGTTGTCGGAGTCCGCCTGACTGTCCAGATCCGTATATAGAGCCACCTCGTCCAAAAAGCCCGCCAGAGTGGGGTTCTCCGGCTCGTTCTCCAGAAAGCCCATGATGCTGGAGGCCAACTCCTGTACGTTCTCCAGCCGGCCCCGGCTCTCCATATCGTTCTTTTCCTGCAGCATCCGCACATAGCCGGTGCGGTCACACACATATTCGTAGAACTCCACCAGCCCCAGATCGGCCACATGGCGGCGCATTTCCTCCATCATATCTGTAAATGCAAGAAGCTTTACAGCGCTTGATTTCAGTTCTGGATAGTCGGATGCGTGGCAGAGGATCTCATAGAGGGGCCTCCCCTCCTCCGTAGCGATCACCTGCGCCTTATCCACCGTGGCGGTGCCGATCTTGCGGGAGGGTACGTTGATGATGCGCCGCAGCCGCAGATCATCGGTGGGGTTGTTGATAACGCACAGATAGGCCAGCATATCCTTGACCTCGGCCCGGTCGAAGAATTTCATGCCGCCGATGATCTTATAGGGTACGCCGTTGCGCTTAAAGGCATACTCCATGGCGTTGGACTGGGCGTTGGTTCGGTAGAGCACGGCGTGTTCCTTCCAGTTGACGCCCCGACGGTAGTTCATCATGATCTGCCCCACTACATAGTTGGCCTCGTCGGACTCATTGAAGCAGGTCTTGACGGTGATGATTTCCCCTTTTCCGTTCTCCGTCCACAGAGTCTTGCCCTTGCGGCCGGTGTTGTGGCGGATGACGGCGTTGGCCCCGTCCAGAATGTTCTGTGTAGAGCGGTAATTCTGCTCCAGACGGATGGTACGGGCGCCGGTATACTGCTTTTCAAAATTCAGGATGTTCTCGATGTTGGCCCCCCGGAAGCGGTAGATGCTCTGATCGTCGTCGCCTACCACGCAGATGTTGCGGTGTCCCCCTGCCAGCAGACTGGCCAGTAGATACTGCAAATGGTTGGTGTCCTGATACTCGTCGATGAGGACGTAGCGGAACTTGCGCTGGTAGTAGGCCAGCGTCTCCCTGTCCGTCCGCAGCAGATCCACCGTGTGGAGGATGATATCGTCGAAGTCCAGCGCATTGGCGTCCCGTAGCTTCCGATTGTAAAGCGCATATACTTTACCGATGCGCTTACGCCGCCAATCCTGAGATTTTTCTGCCTGAGCGGCAAACTCCTCCGGTAGGATCATATCATCCTTGGAGCGGGAGATGATGGTCTGGATCTCCCGGACGGGAAAGGTCTTTTCATCCAGCTCCAATTCCTTGAGAATGTCCTTCAGGACTCGCTTGGTGTCGTCGGTATCGTAGATGGTAAAGCTGCGGTCAAAGCCCAGCTTGTCAATGTCCCTCCGCAGAATCCGCACGCAGGCGGAGTGAAAGGTGGCGGCCCACACATCACGGGACTCCTCCCCCAGCATCCGCTCCAGACGATCCTTCAACTCATTGGCAGCCTTGTTGGTGAAGGTGATGGCCAGTACCTCCCACGGGCGGGCGGGCTCCACGGCACACAGATAATCCGCCAAGGGCTTCTGCTCCGGGTCCGGGTGCCGGACATACTGCTCCAGAAACTCCACCTCATCGTCGGAGATGGGCATGGGGATCTCCTCCGTGTCGCTGCCCCGGCCATAGCGCAGAAGGTTGGCCACCCGGTTGATAAGCACCGTGGTCTTGCCGCTGCCGGCTCCGGCCAGCAGAAGAAGCGGCCCCTCCGTGGAGAGCACCGCCTCCCGCTGCTTGTCGTTGAGATGCTGATAGTTCAGGGCGATGGCCTGCCGCCTTGCCCGAATAAAACGCTGCTGCAATTCATTCATGTACTTTTATCCCCTGCTTGTTGTTTTCCCCTATTTTAATACAAAATCCGGGGCCGGTCAACCTCTCTGCAGAAATATAGAAATTTTGTTCGATTTTCTATTGACAGAAACGGATGTTCGACTTATAATGAGGGTCGAACAAAAGTTTCACAGGAGGTATGTACTATGACGACCTTTGGATTTATTATGATGGTGGTGGGCGTGGCTTTCTTCTCCGGCAGCGCCATTCATGTCATCGACCGGCTGGATCGCCCCCAGCAGCGCCGCCGCACGGTGTAACGGCATGGAGCTGCTGGATAAGCTGGCCATCCTGACGGACGCCGCCAAATACGATGCAGCCTGCACCTCCAGCGGCGTCAGGCGCAGCGCCCGGCCGGGGATGATCGGCAACACCACCTCCTCTATCGCCGGCTGCTGCCACAGCTTCTCCGCCGACGGGCGATGCATCACCCTGCTGAAGGTGTTGATGACCAACAGCTGCGTGTTCGACTGCAAGTACTGCGTTAACCGGCGCAGCAACGATACCCGCCGGGCGGCCTTCACGCCACGGGAGCTGGCGGAGCTGACCATCGGTTTTTACCGCCGCAACTATATCGAAGGGCTGTTCCTCTCCTCCGGCGTGCTGCGAAGCCCGGATTACACCACCGAACGGATGATCGAGTGCCTGCGGATCCTGCGAGAGGAGTATCGCTTCAACGGGTATATCCATGCCAAAGCCATCCCCGGCACATCGCCGGAGCTGGTGCAGCGGCTGGGGCTGCTGGCAGACCGGCTCAGCGTTAACATCGAGCTGCCCTCTCAGAAGGGCTTGCAAACGCTGGCTCCGGATAAAAGCAAACAGGCCATTCTGCGGCCCATGGCACAGATTCGGGACCGGGCCAGAGAGAGCAAGGCAGAACTGGTGAAGTCCCGCCACGCCCCGGTGTTTGCCCCGGCCGGACAGAGCACCCAACTCATTGTGGGCGCCACGGCGGACAATGATCGCCATATCCTGCACCTGACCCAGTCTTTGTACGAGAAGTACCGTCTCAAACGAGTGTTCTATTCCGCCTATGTGCCGGTAGTCGAGAACAGTCTGCTGCCCTCCAAGGATACGAAGCCCCCTTTGCTGCGGGAGCACCGCCTGTATCAGGCGGACTGGCTGCTGCGGTTTTACGGCTTCCGGGCCGAGGAGCTGTTGGACGAACAGCACCCGGACTTCAATCCGCTGGTGGACCCCAAGTGCCACTGGGCCATCGGACATCTGGAACAGTTTCCGCTGGAGATCATGAACGCCGAATACGAGACGCTGCTACGGGTGCCGGGCATCGGTCCGATAAGCGCACGGCGTATCGTCTCGGCCCGCCGCCATGGTACGCTGCGGTTCGAGGACCTGAAAAAACTGGGGGTGGTGCTGAAGAGGGCGCAGTTCTTTATCACCTGCGGCGGCCGGATGCGGCAGGGCCTGCAATTTACCGCCCAGACCCTTCAGCGGCAATTAGAGGCGATGGAGCGAGGGCAGCTGCCGCCGGAAGAGTGCCGGCAGCTGTCGCTGTTTGACTCGGCGGGGTGATACGATGGCATGGCAGGATGTGGTCTTTCAATACGACGGCAGCTTCGACGGATTCCTTTGCTGCGTGTTTGAAAGCTATGTGCACAAAGAATTCCCCATCGCCTTTTACAGCGATGAGGAGTGTTTTTCCCTGTATTCCGTCCGCAGCATCCTGACGGTGCCGGAGCACGCCCGACGGGTGTACCGTGGCATCTTCAAGCGCTCCAAGCGTGCCGCAGAGCTGCTGCACCGTGCCTTTCTCACCTGTATGGAGGATAAAGAGTTGCACCTTTACACCTTTGTCCGCAAGCTGATGGACGAAGGACCGGATTTCCTGAGAAACCAGTCGGATGCGGCCTACTACCCCGTGGCCAAGGCTCTGCGGCACATGAGCGGCGAGTTAGAGAAGCTGCGTGGCTTCATCCGTTTTTCCGAGTACAGTGGCGTGCTGGGAGCGGAAATCGAGCCAAAAAATCGAGTCCTCCCCCTGCTGCGAAATCACTTCTGCAATCGCTATGCCAACGAATCCTTTTTTATCTACGACAGTACACACAAGGACCTACTGCTATACAGCAGCGGCCGATCCCGAATGATGCGGGTAGATAGCCTGCAGTTGGCCCTGCCCGGTGAGGAGGAGCTTTGCTTCCGAGCCCTATGGAAGCGGTTTTATGAGACGGTGGCCATCAGGGAACGGGAGAATCCCCGCTGCCAGAATACCTTCCTGCCCAAGCGATATCGAGGGACGATGACGGAGTTTCTTCCGCTGGACTATGAAAGGCAGCAGCAAAATCTCCCCTCCTCCCATGATGCAGCAAACGGCGCAATTATCAGAATGATCGATTCAATTGAATTGCCGCCTACCACCAGTTTACCGGAACACTCTATATAATTTCCGAACAGGATAGGTTCCGAACAGGTCGTGAGGAAGAGAATCTCCTTCAAATGGATAATTTACAGGATACTCGCTCTCTTTTGACGTGGGTACATATTTTGTTGAGATTCGCCCTTACCCTTCGCTGTCAGCAGACATAACAGAATATCTGGCAATTCTTAGTGTGTCAAGGATGGTGCTTATCCCCCGAAAGCAGGTCGCCGAAAACCAGGAATTTCTATTAGTCACTGTAAAGTATTACTATCTTACATCCGTTACAAAAAAAGGAAGAGGGCATATGCCCTCTTCCTTTTTCTCGCATCACTTCATCAGCTTTCCCTGTACCAGCAGCTGGAGAGCCTGCGCCACGTTCTGTACCGGCAGAAGCTCCAGATGCGGCAGTTCTTTCATCTCTTTGACCCGGTGCTCCGGGACGATGCACTGCGTGAAACCCAGTCGCTGCACCTCAGATAGACGCTGCTCCATGTGATTGATAGACCGTATCTCCCCAGACAGCCCCACCTCTCCGATGGCGGCCATATGGCTGGGAACGGGCTTGTCCAGATAGCTGGAGGCGATGGCCACCACAGCGGACAGATCTGCCGCCGGTTCCTCCAGCGTTAGACCGCCGATGATATTCAGGTATGCATCACACTGGGAGACCTTCAGATTCCCCCGCTTCTCCAGCACCGCCAGCAGCATCGCAAAGCGGTTGTAGTCAAAGCCGTTGCTCATGCGCCGGGGATTGGCGGCGCTGGCCGGAGCGATGAGAGCCTGCACCTCCGCCAAAACCGGGCGGGCCCCCTCCATAGCGCAGGTGACGCAGGTCCCCGGTGCATCCTTGGGACGGCCCGACAGCAGCATTTCGGAGGGATTCTCCACCTCCTTCAGGCCCCAGTCCATCATTTCAAAGACGCCGATCTCGTTGGTGGCGCCGAAACGGTTCTTGGCTGCCCGCAGGATGCGGTAGGTCATGTGCTGATCGCCCTCGAAGTACAGCACGCAGTCCACCATGTGTTCCAACACCTTGGGACCTGCGATAGAGCCCTCCTTGTTGACGTGGCCGATGACAAATACCGTAATGCCCTGTCCCTTTGCCAGTTGCATCAGGGCCATGGTACAGTCCTTCACCTGCCCCACACCGCCGGCGGGAGAATCCACCTCTTCATTATACAGCGTCTGGATGGAGTCCACGATGAGCACATCCGGTTTTTCCTCCCGGACACATTCCATGACATTCCCTAAACACGTCTCCGACAAAACATACAGATTTTCGCTCTCCACCCGGAGCCGCTGCGCCCGCAGCTTCAGCTGGTGGGTGGATTCCTCGCCGGAAACGTACAGCACCTTGGAGAACTCTCCCAATTTTTTACAGATCTGGAGCATCAGTGTAGATTTGCCAATACCCGGCGCACCGCCCACCAAGACCAGTGATCCCTTGACGGCGCCGCCCCCCAAAACCCGGTCCAGCTCCCCCATACCCGTCAGGAAGCGGATCTCGTCAGAGGTGCCCAGTTCTGTGATGCGTTCTGCCTTTACAGTTGTGGAAAAAACAGACTTTCTTCCGCTTTTCACCGGCTTATCCGTCTGCTCCACAATGGTATTCCATGCACCACAGGCGGGACAGCGTCCCGACCACTTGGGCGTCTCATTGCCGCACTCCGTGCAGAAAAAAACTGTCTTCGCTTTCATGGATATCCCCTTTATTCTTTGTCAATGATTCCCAAAATTCAAGTATCCGGCCACCATGGCCGCCGCCAGACGTTTCTGCTGCTCCGGCTGTCGGAGCAGCTGCGCCTCGTGGGAGTTGGACAGGAAGCCGCACTCCACCAGCACCCCCGGACACGTGATGTGCTTCATGAGGTACACCGAGTTCCCTATGGCCTTGGCAGTCTTTTCGTTTCCGGTGTTTACTGTCAGATTCAGCGCCTGCTGGATGGATTGCGCCAGCCCGGCGGCAGGCTCCTGTGGATTACTGAAGACCTGCGCTCCGTGGACGGCGGGGTGCTGGGGCATACTGTTCTGATGGATGCTGAGCAGCACCGCATGGGGCAGGTCGTTGATAAGCGCCACACGGTTCTTCAGGTCCGACACCTTCTTCTCCCGCAGGGTCTGGGCCTCCGGAGAATAGATGGCCTCCTCCCCTGTTCGGGTCAATCGGACACTGCGGCCCAGAAACACCAACAGCCCCTCCGCCTTTCGGACGATCTGCAGGTTGATGCCGCTCTCCGGCACGCCATCCGGGGACACGGCGCCGCCGTCCTCCCCGCCGTGTCCGGCATCCAGCACGATGACCGTCCCCGGCGAGGATATCTCTCCGCCGACCGCAGTGGGCCGGGTTTGCCGTCCGGTCAGCAGAAGTGTCAGCAGCAGGGTCGCCAGCGCTGCCAGAATACTCCACAGGAGCCGCCTGTGCCGCAGCCACAGTACCATGGCCCTCACCCCCTCCGGCACACTCTATGCGCCGCCGGGGTGCTCTATGCTGGGATTATACCATACCCATGCCGAGGATGCAAACCCCAGCGCCTTGCAAAATCCCCGCAGCATGGTATAATAGCTGCAGAGCGGCGGCGACGCCGTGCCATTTTGCGAGGTGAGACCATGCCCATCGACTACCGGCAGGAGGCCCCCCAGCTGCTGCTTGACTTTCTGTCCTACCATGAGACCATTAAGGCCCACTCCCAGCGGACTGTGGACGAGTATTTTCTGGATCTGCGGAATTTTTTCCGCTACCTGAAGCAGACCCGTGACCCGGCTCTGCGGGATGTCCCTATGGATCAGGTCAGCATCCGGGATGTGGATCGGGATCTCATCGCCTCGGTGACGCTGACGGATATCTACGGCTATATGACCTACCTCAGTCGGGATCGGGTGCTGCACCAGAATAGCCAGCGCTCTGAAAAGGGACTCAACGCCGCCTCCCGTGCCAGAAAGCTGGCCACCATTCGCTCCTTTTACGGCTATCTCTGCAACAAGGTCCATGTGCTGGAGGAGAATCCCGTGAAGGATATGGACTCGCCCAAGCTGAAAAAGACCCTGCCCCGCTATCTGACACTGGAGGAGAGCATGGCCCTTTTAGACAGCGTAGACGGCCCTAATCGGGAGCGGGATTACTGTATTTTAACGCTGTTTCTCAACTGCGGTCTGCGGATCTCCGAGCTGATCGGCCTGAACCGCAGTGACATTCAAGGAGAGGCCCTCCACGTGCTGGGCAAGGGCAACAAGGTCCGCATCGTCTACCTCAATGAGGCGTGTCAGGCGGCTCTGGAGCAGTATCTGGCGGTGCGGCGACCCATCACCGGCAGGGACGAGGACGCCCTGTTCCTCTCCCAGCAGAACCGACGCATCAGCCGCTCCATGGTCCATGCGCTGGTGAAGCGGCATCTGCTGGAGGCGGGGCTGGACAGCACCCACTACTCCTCCCACAAGCTGCGCCACACGGCAGCGACCCTGATGCTGCAAAACGGCGTGGATGTCAAGGCCGTGCAGGAGGTGCTGGGCCATGAGCACCTGAACACCACCGAAATCTACACCCACATCGACAACGAGGCCCTACGGGTGGCGGCCCGTGCCAATCCCCTGTCACGGGTGAAGCCCAAGGGCAAGATAGACGAGTGATCCGCCGGATTTTTCCCGCAGATTCATTGACTTTACCGTCCAAATGCTATATGCTAAAAGAAATATGATGAGATGGAGGTTACCCATGAATACGGCAGAACTTTCCTGCATTTGCAAACAGGTGCGCCGGGACATCATCAACATGACGGCCAACGCCGGCAGCGGCCACCCCGGCGGCTCTCTGTCCGCCACAGAGCTGATGACCACCCTGTTCTTCCGACAGATGCGTATCGACCCCAAAAATCCCAAGGACCCCAACCGTGATCGCTTCGTTCTCAGCAAGGGCCATTCCGCCCCCTGCTATTATGCGGTGCTGGCGGAGCGTGGCTTCATCAGCCGGGACGAGTTCACCAACTTCCGCCAGCTCCACAGTATCCTGCAGGGGCATCCCGATTGTAAAAAGGTTCCGGGCGTGGACGCATCCACCGGCTCTCTGGGACAGGGCTGCTCCATCGCTGTTGGTATGGCACTGGGCGCCAAGCATCAGGGACAGGACGTGAAGGTCTACACGCTGCTGGGTGACGGCGAGTGTCAGGAGGGACAGATCTGGGAGGCATTCATGTCCGCTGCCCACTATAAGCTGGACAACCTGACGGTCATTATCGACAACAACGGGCTGCAGATCGACGGACGCAACGACGAGGTCATGTCTCTGGGCGATTTGCCCGCCAAGCTGCGGGCCTTCGGCTTCGATCTCCACGAGATCGATGGTCATGATCTGGATGCCATTGCCGCAGCGCTGGACGCTCCCACGGCCTCCGGCAAGCCCAAGTGCATCCTGGCCCACACCGTGAAGGGGAAGGGCGTTTCCTTTATGGAGGATCAGGTGGGCTGGCACGGCAAGGCTCCCAACGAGGAGCAGCGCCAGCAGGCTTTGAAGGAATTGGAGGACTGAGAGCATGAGTGAAAAAATCGCCACCCGTGAAGCCTACGGCAAGGCGCTGGTAGAGCTGGGCGCTTCCAACGATAAGATCGTGGTGCTGGATGCTGATCTGGCCGGGGCTACCATGACCAAATTTTTCAAGGCGGCCTATCCCGATCGCTTCTTCGACTGCGGCATTGCCGAGTGCAACATGATGGATGTGGCGGCGGGCCTGTCCACCATGGGGCTCATTCCCTTCTGCTCCACCTTTGCTATGTTCGGTGCAGGCCGGGCCTATGAGCAGATCCGCAACTCCATCGCCTACCCCCGTTTCAATGTGAAGATCTGCTGCTCCCACGCCGGCGTGTCCGTGGGCGAGGACGGCGGTAGCCACCAGTCCATCGAGGATATCGGCCTTATGCGGATGATCCCCGGCATGACTGTCATCGTCCCTGCCGACGGCAACGAGGCCCGAAAGGCCACCTTCGCTCTGGCTCAAATGGAGGGTCCCGCCTATCTGCGGACCGCCCGGCTGGCCTCCCCTGTTTTCGAGCAGGACTATCCCTTCGAGATCGGCAAGGCCAACGTCCTCCGGGAGGGTAAGGATGCTGCGGTGTTCGCCTGTGGCCTGATGGTCAGCGAGACGCTGGAGGCGGCGGAGCTGCTGGCCGCAGAGGGCATCCAGATCTCCGTCATCAACGTCCACACCATCAAACCCATCGACGCCGCCTGCGTCACGAAGTACGCACAGAAGTGCGGCAACGTGGTGACGGTGGAGGAACACAGTGTCATCGGCGGTCTGGGCGATGCCGTGGCGGACGTCCTCATGGGCAAGGTGAACTGTAAATTCCGCAAGATCGGCATCAACGACTGCTTCGGCCAGTCCGGCAAGGCCAAGGATGTGCTGCGGGAGTACGGCCTCACCGCCGACCAGATCGCAGCCAAGATCAAGGAGACTCTGTAAAGCATATCCGGATATACGAAGGCATCCCCCGGTAAACGCCGGGGGATGCCTTTTAGCGTAAAACAGATGCATCAAAGCAGGACAGCATGAAGCTCCCTGCTCTTTATCACCGTTTTACTACTTCAGGTCATACTTCCACGCACTGCCTTCCTGATAGTAGAAGAACTCGCTCAAAGCTTCTTCTGTGAAAACCCGAAGCATATCACGCATATCCAAAGACAGCTTAAGCTTGGGCAGATCGGCAATATCCTCCCACCAGACCCTGCCTTCGGGGCTGGAGCGCAGTTCGCCATCAAAACAAGTTGCCTTATAAAGCAGCACAACAAACCTGCACTGATTCTCACACCAGTCCTTGATGCCGCAGAGCTGGGGGGAACGGATAGTCAGTCTGGTTTTCTCCTGCACCTCCCGAATCACGGCATCTGTAAAGGATTCTCCCGGCTCTACATGACCTCCGGGGAAGGTGACGCCCGGCCAGTCCCGCTTTTCCCGCTCCATCACGACGACCCGGCTGCCATCACAGATCATGCACATATTGGTAAATTCAACCGTTTCGATTCTCTCCATTATGTTCCTTTTCTGTTCGTGTGTATACGCAGTGTAGCATAGCAATCATTTAGCTTTCAATATGCGTGACGGAAGTTATCTCCCAAAATGTAACCTTTCTGCGAATACAACTGGATCTCAGCCTTTTCCGGTGTGGAACACACAAAATGTGAAATGCACAAAAGCAGGCGGCACCAAACTGAAGTTGAGCGCCGCCTGCTTTTTCATGTAAGGGCCGTTTTCTTGCAGGACTCTTTCTTAGTCCTGCTGCCAGTTGTGCCACACGTTCTGCACGTCCTCGTTGTCCTCCAGCATATCGATGAGCTTGTTCATGTTCTTCACATCATCCTCGCCGGTCATGGTCACGTAGGTCTGCGGCACCATCTCCAGCTCAGCGCTGGCGAAGGTATAGCCCTTGGCCTCCAGCGCCTTCACCACATCGTTGAAGCTGTCGGGGTCGGTGGTGATCTCGAACACGGGGCCGTCGGGAGAGAAGTCCTCGGCGCCGGCATCCAGCGCATCCATCATGACGGCATCCTCATCCAGCTCGCCATCCTCATTGTCGATGACAATGACACCCTTGCGGTCGAAGGACCAGGATACGCAGCCCTGAGCGCCCATGCCCTTGCCGAACTTATCGAAGTAATGGCGGATCTCCGGGGCGGTGCGCTGACGATTATCGGTCAGGGCCTCCACGATCACGGCCACACCGCAGGGGCCGTAGCCCTCATAGGTGACGGACTCGTAGTTATCGGTGTTTCCGGCGCCCAGCGCCTTGTCGATGGTACGCTTGATGTTGTCATTGGGCATATTGGCGGCCTTGGCCTTGGCCACCACCGTAGCCAGACGGGAGTTGTTGGCGGGATCGCCGCTGCCGCCCTGCTTGACGGCCACGATGATCTCCTTGGCGATCTTGGTGAAGGTGGCGGAGCGCTTGGCGTCAGCCGCACCCTTGGTCTTTTGGATATTGTGCCACTTGGAATGTCCGGACATAGTATCGTTCTCTCCTTATCTCATGTAAAATTTAACTGCGTCGCCATGTACGGCGGACTTTGTGACCTCCAGCTCCGGGAACGTCTCCCGCAGCCGGCGGACGATCTCCTGACACACCACATCCTCCGTGGGGAAGTGTCCTGCATCGATGAGATTCAGCCCCTGCGTATCCAGAAAGTCATTGTACCGCAGGTCGGATGTCACAAAGGTGTCGCAGCCCTGAGCGATGGCCTGAGGGATGTATTCCCCACACGCTCCGCCGCCCACGGCCACCCTGTGAACGGGCCGGCCGCCGTCTCTGTATCGCAGTCCATTGCAACTTAATAATTCTACCACATCTGATAGGAACTGTTCAAGGGGTTTTTCACAAGAAAGTGTGCCGATCCGCCCGATTTTTTCCTCATTCAGCGGTTCTGTATCCTGCAGACCCAGCGTGCAGGCCAGACAGTCGTTGACACCGCCCTCCGCCGCATCCAGATTGGTGTGCATACACATGGCGGAGATATCCCGCTTCACCAACTCCGTCAGCAGCCCGCCCAGCCGGGTATCCTCCCGGAGCGTCTGCATCTGCTGGGCGTGCCAGCGGATGTTCATCACCGGGTGGTGGGACACGATCAGGTCGGTCCCCGTCTCTGCTGCCTCTGCCGCTACGTCCGGAGACACATCCAGCGCCACCAGTACCCGGTGGACCTCCCGGTCGCCCCGGCCCACCAGCAGACCCACATTATCCCAGTCCATGGCCAGCTCCGGAGGAGCCCACCGGAACATCATCTGCGTTACATCATTGACCGTTACCACGCTGCCACGCCTCCTTCTTTTCTTCCAGAATATCCGCCAGAGCCGCCAGCGGCTCCGACTCGCTCTCGTCTCCGCCCCGGTGCAGGCCGTCCATCCGCAGATAAAGCCGCCGCAGCTGCTGCTCCAGATACAGGCCATACAGAGGGTCGTGCTCCAGACAGAAGCCGCCGTACCGCTCCGCATCCGAGGCCTCACCGGAGGGGCCACCGGTGACGGACAGGATCACATACAGTTTCCCCTTGTCCTGCACCAGACGCTCCTCGGTGCAGCTGTATCCGTTTTCCCGCAGCCAGCCCCGCAGCAGCTCCACCTTGGTCATGGGCTGTAGCAGCAGGGTGTGGTGGCCGTCCGCCGCCCATGGAGCGGCACGGAGGATATCCCGGATGGTCTCGCCGCCCATACCGGCAATGACCACGGTGTCTGTCTCCTCCGGCTCGATGCCGGACAGGCCGTCACAGAGCCGGAAGTCCAGCCCCTGTGTCTCGTATTCCTCCGCCGTGCGGCGGGCGTGTTCCAGCGGCTCCGCCCCCACATCGGAGGCGATGGCGGAGGGGATGCGCCCCTCCTGCAGCAGCCAGACCGGCAGGTAGCCGTGGTCGGTGCCGATATCCGCCAGACGGCCGCCGGGCGGCGTCATCTCCGCCAGCAGGCGCAATCTTGGCTGCAATGCGATTCGTTTCATGGGGCCTCCCTCCAGACAGAAAGGAACGCATACGGCACCATGGCCGTATGCGTTCGCTGCGTTTTACTCAGCGGCCTTGTTGGCCTCCTGATTCACCAGCTCCAGCAGCTTGTCCACGTCCACACCGTGAACGGCGCAGGCCTCCTCCACAGTCTCGCCACGGGAAGAGGGGCAGCCCAGGCAGTGCATACCGATGGAGAAGAAGATGGGAGCGGTCTGAGGGGCAACATCCAGAATATCACCGATGATGGTGTCCTTTTTGATTTCGATCATGTGTCAAAACCTCCGTTTGATATTTACATCGTTAGTATATCCCATGTTTCCGCCTTTTTCAACAGGAAAATCATGAACAGCCTGTGAAAACCACAGAAAATGCAGAGTCCGTATCGGGCTGGGCATATAAAATGCGGGAGCCGCCGCATAGGCAACTCCCGCATCATATGTCAGTCTGGCTGATCAGCCGTTCTCACGCATCTTAGCGAAGCAATCGCTGCAATACACGGGACGGTCGGTCTTGGGTTCAAAGGGAACCTTCGCCTCGCCGCCGCAGGCTGCACAGGTAGCGGTGAAGTACTCACGGGGGCCACGGGCGGCGTTCTTGCGAGCGTCACGGCAGGCCTTGCAGCGCTGAGGCTCGTTCTGGAAACCACGCTCAGCGTAGAACTCCTGCTCACCGGCGGTGAAAACGAACTCCTTACCGCACTCCTTGCAAACCAAAGTCTTGTCTTCGTACATGATGTTACCCTCTCTTTGAGAAAAATATATTGCGTTCAGCGCTTGCTGATATCGCCTGATGAAAGTTGCCGAGCCACCTTGCGCCGGATGCGCTGCACGGCGTTGTCCACCGACTTGGGGGACCGGCCGACGGCCGCAGCGATCTCACGGCAGGTAAGACCGTCCAGATAAAACCCTAAAATCATGACCTCGAATTCGGACAGCTGCTTGCGGACATTCTCCAGCAGGCTGACAGCCTTCTCCCTGTCGATCAGCAGATCCTCGGGACCGGGCTGTGCAAAGGAAACATTTGCTTCAAAGAGTGAGGGATTCAAGGGAACCGATTGATTCAATGGGGCGTGCTTCCCCGCCGCCGCAGCCTTCACAACGGAATAGAGCCGGTGGCGGATACACGTTTCGGCAAAGGTTCGGAAGGAGGCATCCCGGTCCGGGTCATACTCCCGCATGGCCTTGATGAGACCGAACATCCCCTCCTGCATCAGGTCCTCGCTGTCTCCGCCCGCCAGAAAATAGGGCCGGGCGCAGGAACGAACCACCCGATGGTAACGGGCGGCCAGAACCTCCTCCGCCGGACGGTCCTGCTCCCTGATAAGGCGGCACAACGCCTCGTCCGGCAGCTGTTCCAGAGGGGCGCCGCCGGATTCCTGATCCTTTGTCATAGTCTATTATACCTTTTCACTAAAGAATTTGTCAAGTCATCCACGCCGATTTGTCAAAACTGTATTTTTTCAGACAGAATTTTTATGAGATCAGCTAAATCTTCCGCCACTTTTCGGGCAACCTCTGTGGTTTTCGCCTCCACCATGACCCGAATCAGGGCCTCCGTACCGGAGGGACGGATCAGAACACGTCCCTTCCCGGCCAACTCCTGCTCCATCTGAGCGATAGCGTGCCGGAGGGTGGGATCCTGCATGATAGCATCCTTGACGCCGGGAACGTGGGATACGGCCACATTGATAAGCTCCTGTGGATACTGGGGGCAGCAGGATGCCAGTTCGGAGGCCCGCTTTCCGGAGCGCCGCAGGGCCTGCAGGAATTGCAGAGCCGTCAGCTCACCGTCGCCGGTGGTGGCGTATTCCCGGAAGATCGTGTGGCCCGACTGCTCACCGCCGATGGCGTAGCCGCACTCCAGCATCTTCTCCAGCACATGGCGGTCGCCTACGGCGGTGCATACCAGCTCGATCCCCTCCTTGCGGCAGTACTCGTGCAGGCCGAGATTGGACATCACCGTGGCCACGATGGCGTTGCCGGAGAGCTTTCCGTGACGACGCAAATCGGCACCGCAGACAGCCATCACCTTGTCTCCGTCGATGGTATGGCCCGTCTCGTCCACCAGCAGACAGCGGTCGGCGTCGCCGTCGAAGGCGATGCCCAAGTCGTAGCCGCCGGCCACCACGCCCTCGGACAGGGATTTCAGGTGGGTGGAGCCGCAGCCGTCGTTGATGTTCACGCCGTCCGGCTCTCGGTGGATGAAATCTGCGTGCAGGGGCAGGCCGTCAAACAGATCCGGCGCCGTGGCAGAGGCTGCGCCGTTGGCGCAGTCCACCAGCACCCGCAGGCCCGACAGGTCGCAGTCGATGCTGGAAATCAGATGGTCGATGTAATCCCGCTTCATCTGCCGCATCCCGTGAAGGCGCTTGCCGATCTCGCCGTGGGTCTTGACGTCCATGGGAGCGCCGCTGAGGATCAGCTCCTCCACACGGGCCTCACTCTCGTCAGAAAGCTTATAGCCCCGAGCGTTGAACACCTTGATGCCGTTGTGCTCATAGGGGTTGTGGGATGCCGAGATGACGATGCCCGCATCCGCTTGCTCCAGCACCGTCAGATACGCCACCGCCGGTGTGGGAATGGTGCCAAGGGGCATCACGTCACCGCCCACAGAGCAGATGCCCGCCATCAGCGCCGCCTCCAGCATATCCGAGGAGATACGGGTGTCCTTGCCGATGGTAATGGTGGGCTTGCTCCCCTTCTCCTCCGTCAGGACGGCAGCCACTGCCTGCCCCACATGAAAAGCCAATTCTACGGTGAGATTTTCACCAACGATACCACGGATGCCATCCGTGCCAAACAGTTTGCCCATAAGAGGTTCCTCCTACTCCTTATATCTCCAGCTGTTCCTGTCCTAAAAACGCTATGTGCAGGTGCTCATATGCCTTCCGGGTGACGCAGCGGCCACGGGGTGTCCGGGTCAGGAAGCCCAGCTGTATGAGGTACGGCTCATACACATCCTCCAGCGTCACAGACTCCTCGCCGATGGTAGCGGCCAGCGTTTCCAGCCCCACCGGGCCGCCGCCGTAGTTTTCGATGATGGCCCGCAGCATCCGCCGGTCCACTGGATCCAGCCCCAGATAGTCGATCTCCAGCGCCTGCAGGGCGTGATCCGCTACGGCCTTGGTAATAACACCGTCCGCCCGCACCTGAGCAAAGTCCCGCACCCGCCGCAGCATCCGGTTGGCGATACGGGGCGTTCCACGGGAACGCCGTGCGATCTCCATGGCGCCCTCCGGTTGAATGGGGACATTCAGTATTCCGGCGCTGCGGGTGACGATCAGGGCCAGCTCTTCCGGGGTATAGAGCTCCAGCCGCAGCGTCACGCCGAACCGATCCCGCAGCGGAGCGGACAGCTGTCCGGCCCGTGTGGTGGCGCCGATGAGGGTGAACTTGGGCAGATCCAGCCGAATGGAGTTGGCGGAAGGGCCCTTGCCGATGATGATGTCGATGGCATAGTCCTCCATGGCGGGGTACAAAATCTCCTCCACGGAGCGGTTCAGCCGGTGGATCTCGTCCACAAAGAGAATGTCGTTTTCGCTGAGATTCGTCAGCAGGGCCGCCAGATCGCCGGGCTTTTCAATGGCCGGGCCGGAGGTGATGCGGATGTTGACCCCCATCTCGGCGGCGATGATGCCCGCCAGCGTGGTCTTGCCCAGACCCGGAGGGCCGTGGAGCAGCACATGATCCAGCGGCTCCGTCCGCCGCCGGGCGGCCTCGATAAAGACGGAGAGATTCTCCTTGGCCTTGGTCTGGCCGATGTACTCCGCCAGTGTATGGGGGCGCAGGCTCACCTCCGCATTGTCCTCCGGCAGCAGCGTCTTGGCTACCAGCGGCTCCTCGTAGATATCGGTGCCGAAATCAATGCTCATACGTCTCCCCCCTTCTCCTGCTTTTCATGTCACTTCACCATTTTCTTCAGCGCCTGCCGGATGATCTCCTCCAGCGGCAGAGCGTCCATATCGATGCCCTTCAGGGCCGTACTGATCTCCTGAGAGCCGTAGCCCAGCACTGCCAGCGCCGCCGCCGCCTCACCGGACTTGCTGCCGCCCAAGGGCATGGGGGCGCTGCCGCCGCCGCTCGGTACCGTGAAGTTACTCTGTTCCTTGGCCAGCTTATCCTTCAACTCCAGAATGATGCGCTGAGCGATCTTCTTGCCGATACCCTGAGCCGCCGTCAGCGCCTTCTCGTCCTCCGTCACGATGGACAGGGCCAGATTCTGGGGCGTGGTGGCAGACAGAATAGCCAGTGCTGCCTTGGGGCCGACACCGGACACGCCGATGAGCATCTTGAAGCTGTTGAGCTCCTGCTGACTGGCAAAGCCGTACAGCTCGAAGATATCCTCCCGCACATGGAGGTAGGTGTAGAGCCTGGCCCTCTCCCCCTTTTTCAGCTGCGACAGGGTATAGTTTGTGGTGGCGCAGGCATAGCCCACGCCGCCGCAGTCGATGACGGCCAGACCGGCGGCGATCTCCGCCACGGTGCCGTTGAGATAGTAAAACATATTCAGACCGTCTCCTTTACATCGGGGTCCTTTCGCCGCAGCAGGGACGTGGCGCTGCGGGCGTGGCAGATGGCGATGGCCAGCGCATCGGCGGCATCGTCAGGCCGGGGGACGGCCTTCAGCTTCAGCAGCCGCCGGGTCATATCCATGACTTGCCGCTTCTCCGCCAGACCGTAACCTACCACTGCCTGCTTGATCTGCATGGGAGTGTATTCATATACCGGCAGGTGCAGCTTCTCCGCCGTGTACAGCAGCACCCCCCGCCCGTGGGCCACGGCAATGCCGGTGGTGATGTTCTTGCTGAAAAACAGCTCCTCGATGGACATCTCATCCGGCTGGAATTGCCGGATCAGCTGCTCCAGATCGTCTCCGATCTGCACCAGCCGGGCTGCCAGCGGCATACCCGCCGGGGTGGTAATGGCGCCGTACCGGACCATCCGCTGCCGCCCGCCTTCGGAATCGATGACGCCGAAGCCCACGGTGGCCACTCCCGGATCAATGCCCAAAATACGCATAGCCGCTCCTTCCCGTTCACCCGCAAAGGATATAAAATCAGTTTATTATAGCAAATTCCCAGCGAAAAGGCAACAGGGAAAAACATTTCTCCCGCAGGCGGGCGCTGCCTGAGTGCAGAGGAAGCCGCCCTCCGGGGCGGCTTCCTCTGTGAAATAATAATACTTTACAGTTCTTTGCTCGCAGCGCTCACAGAGCACGCAAGTACTCCGGTCGCAGGCCGTAGCCCTCCAGACCCTTCCGCACTCGCTCCAGCATGGCGTCCCGGTCCTGATTCAGCGTCCCCTTCAGCGTCAGGTAGTTGGAGGCGTGGTTCATCCGGAAAACGCTGCCCTCGCTGTCGATGTGCTGGAGCAGCAGCTCCGTCTCCCGCAGGATATCCTCCGGGCCAAGAACGGTAAAGCTGCCCTCACGCACCCATTTCTCCAGCGGCGTACCCGGCTCCACCATCAGCGTCAGCAGGCCGATGTACTCCGGCTTCATGGCGCTGAATGCCTCCGCCGTACCGATGGCGTGCTCCCGCATCAGCTCCCGGCTCCCAAGTCCTGAGATGGCCGTTACCGACAGAGCCAGTCCGCAGCGCCGGGCCTTCTGCCCCGCCGCCACGATGGCCGCCGCCGTGTGGCCTTTGTTCATCCGGCGCAGCACCTCGTCGCAGCCGGACTCCAGCCCCATATACACCATGGTCAGGCCCTGAGACCGCAGCAGGCGCAAGTCCTCCTCGCTTTTGATCTGGAGACTGGTGGGCGAGGCGTAGCACGTCACCCGCTGGCACTCCGGGAACAGACCGTAGATCAGGCCCAGGATCTGGCTCAGTTCCTCCGTTTTCCGCATCAGGGCGTCGCCGTCCGCCAGAAAGACCCGCTCCACCTTTTTATAGACCCGGCGGGCCATCTCGAAGTCCTCCCGGACCTCCTCCATGGGTCGGATGGCGAAGTGCTTGTCGTCGTACATATCGCAAAAGGCGCAGCCGTTGTGGCTGCATCCGTAGGTCACCTGCACGATGAGGCTGTAAGCCTCACTGGGCGGACGGTATACCTTTCCCTTATAACGCATGGTCTCACGCTCCTTTGGTCGTTTGCTCCATTGTAGCAGATTTCTTTCCGTTTGAAAAGCACATATTCTCCGCAGGCGGTACATATAGTGTGCTGACTTCAACCAACGAGGTGACCGAATATGGAACAGAACTTCAACCACGTTCTTCTGTGCGGACAGGTTCTCACCCAGCCGCAGCCGTCCCACGTCAACCACGGCCAGAGCTTCTCCCGGTTCCTGCTGTCCGTCCCCCGGCTCTCCGGGCAGGAGGACTGTCTGCCGGTGATCGTCCCCCAGCCGCTGCTGGAGCTGTGTCCCCTGTCCCCCGGCGCAGCCGTCACCGTCACCGGCCAGCTTCGCTCCTTCAACAACCGCAGCGGACAGGGGCCACGGCTGGTGGTGTCGGTCTTTGCCCAGACCCTCCAGCCCGGTGGAGAGGGGCCGGTGAATCGCATTCGGCTGTCCGGCGTGATCTGTAAGCCCCCTACCCTGCGCTGCACGCCCTTGGGACGGGAGATCTGCGATATCATTCTGGCGGTGAACCGGCGCTATGGCCGAGCGGACTACCTCCCCCTTATCGCATGGGGTACCGTTGCCCGTCAGACGTCCATTCTGGCGGTGGGCGCCCGTCTGACGGTGGAGGGCCGCATCCAGAGCCGTACCTACACCAAGAATCTGGAGACCGGGCCGCAGGAGCGAGTGGCCTATGAGGTGTCCGTCATGCGTCCGGCCGAGCTGTCGGAATTTGCGGAGTAGCTGCCGGATTTTGCAGCAGTGCCTATTGAACCGCCGCCCAAACCGTGATATGCTTATACCTATACGAAAATCATGTAAAGGAACGCAAGACTATGCACCATATCCAGCACCCTCATCCGACCCACTCCGGCGTGGATATGACCGAAGGCAATATCACCGGCCATCTGATTCGCTTTGCGCTGCCGCTGCTGGCGGGCAACATCTTTCAGCAGCTGTACAACATGGTGGATACATGGGTGGTGGGCAATTTTGTCTCCAACGAGGCCTTCTCCGCTGTAGGTACGGTGGGCCCCATCGTCAATATGCTCATCGGCTGCTTTCTGGGCTTTTCCAGCGGCGCCGGCGTGGTCATCAGCCAATACTACGGCGCACGACGCACGGAGAGGGTCCACGACGCCGTCCACACGGCGCTGGTGCTGACGGTGATCCTGTGTGCAGTATTCACGGCGCTGGGCGTCGGCTTTACGCCCCTAATGCTGCGTTTGATGAACACCCCTGCCGAGGTGTTTCCGGAGTCCTCCGCCTATCTGACCATCTATTTCGGCGGCATCAGCGGCCTGCTGATCTACAACATGGGCTCCGGCATCCTCCGGGCCGTGGGGGATTCCCGCCGCCCCTTCTATTTTCTGGTGGTCTCCGCCGTACTGAACACGGCGCTGGACCTGCTGTTCGTGCTGCGGTTCGGTATGGGTGTGGAGGGCGTGGCCTGGGCTACGGTTATTGCACAGGCCGTCTCGGCGCTTCTGGTGATCGTTGTTCTGCTGCGGACACAGCAGGCGGTGCGGCTGATCCCCCGTGACCTTCGCATCCATCTTCCTGTGCTGCGGCAGATCATCCGGGTGGGCGTCCCCTCCGCTCTGCAAATGGCCATCACCGCCTTCTCCAATGTCTTTGTCCAGTCCTACATCAACTCCTTCGGCGCCGACTGCATGGGCGGCTGGACGGCCTATACCAAGATCGACCAGCTGATGCTGCTGCCGATGCAGTCCCTGGCCCTGTCCGCCACTACCTTTGTGGGGCAGAATCTGGGCCGCGGCAACGAGCCCCGTGCGCGGCAGGGCGTGCGCCGTGCGCTGGCCATCGCCATGGCCGCCACGGTGCTGGTGATGATTCCGGTGCTGGTCTTTTCCCCGCAGATGACGGCCTTTTTCAACCGGAAGCCGGAGGTGGTGGCCTACGGCGCTCTGCTGCTGCGGTGTATCTCCCCCTTCTATGTGCTGTGCTGCTTTAATCAGGTCTACGCAGCTGCCCTGCGGGGCGCCGGAAACAGTAAGGCCACCATGATCATCATGCTGTGCTCCTTTGTGCTGTTCCGACAGGTCTACCTGTTCATTATGTCCCACTACATCTCCCATGAGCTGATCCCGCTGGTCATGGGCTATCCCGCCGGATGGCTGGTATGCAGCGCCGCCACGCTGATCTACTATCGCCGTACCTCCTTCCTGTCCACCCGGCTGGTGGCGGAGGACGGCAGCAAGGAGGACATCCAATGACCAAGTGTGAGAGCTGTGTGTTCTATCAGTACGATGAGAACTACGACGATTATGTCTGCGACATGGACTTGGACGAGGACGAGATGGTGCGCTTCCTCTCCTCCCAGACAGACAGCTGTCCCTACTGGCGGCCCGGCGATGACTATCTCACCGCCCGCAGGCAGTAGATGAAGTACGGAAGGAATTTATTATGAACATCCGAGAAGCCACAAAAAATGACTGTGTGCATATGGATGCCCTCCTGACGAAGCTGATCCGTTATGAGGCCCGATTTGATCCTAATTTGAGTCCAGAGGTCGTCATAGAGGACAATTACGCCGGGCAAATAGCCGCAGAAGGCTGTAAGGCTTATGTCGCAGAGGACCATGGGATCATCGTTGGATATCTCTATGGATTTACATACCGGATCCCGCAGGTGCTCTTGCAGCCCATCGCCATCGTCGATGCCCTGTATGTCGAAGAGGGCTACCGTGGGAAGGGAATCGCCAAAGATCTATTCCGCAAGTTTCAGGAGTTTGCGTCGGGCTGCGGCGCTGCCAGCATTGAGTTGAAGGTGATGTCCCGTAACAGAGATGCGCTGCGCCTGTATGCGTCGCTGGGGTTTTGCGAGACAAAAAAATATATGGCGCTGCCGCTGCCGCAGAATGGAAACAAATGACATTTTCCTTTAATAATAACGAAACAGGAACCGGCTTGACCCGTAAAGGTCACGCCGGTTCCTGTTTTGTGTATTTATTTGCACTTTACGCCAGATAGACGGCCTTGCAGCCCAGATAGTTCATGTAGCAATCCAGCTTGCCCACCGTCTCGAAGGGAGCGTGCATACTCAGCACCGGCACACCGGCATCAATGGTGGTGATGTTGCGGTTGGCCATGTACTGGGCCACCGTACCGCCGCCGCCGGCGTCGATCTTGCCCATCTCACCGATCTGCCACACCACGCCGGCCTCGTCCATCACCCGGCGGACATAAGCCACCGTCTCGGCGTCGGCATCGGAGGAGCCGCCCTTGCCACGGGCGCCCGTGTACTTGCACAACCCCAGACCGTGGTTCACCTGAGCATCGTTGCGCTTCTCATACACCTCGGCGAAGTTGGGGTCATAGGCCGCCGTCACGTCGGAGGACAGGCAGAAGGCGCTCTCATAGCACACCCGCAGGGCAACGCCCTGACTCTCGCACAGATCCTCCATAAAGGTATCGAAGAAGGCGGACTGCATACCGGTGACGCCCATAGAGCCGATCTCCTCCTTGTCCGCCAGCATACAAACGGCGGTCTTGGTGGGGGTCTCCAGCTCCAGCAGAGCCTTCAGGGCCGCATAGCTGCACACCCGGTCATCGTGGCCGTAGGCGCCGATGAGGCTGCCGTCCAGACCGATATCCGTGGCATTAAAGGCCGGGACCACCTCCAGCTCGGCGGATGTCAGGTCATCCTCGCAGATGCCGTACTTCTCGTGGAGCAGATCCAGCACCCGCAGCTTCACACGGTCGCTGTCCTCGCTGTCGCCCAAGGGACGGCTGCCCATGAGGATGTTCAGCGTCTCACCGGCAATGGCCTCGTTGAGGGGCTTCTTCCCCTGCTCACCGCCCAGATGGGGCAGCAGATCATTGATGACGAACTTGGGCTCGTCGCCCTCGCCCAGCACCACGGACACCGCCGTGCCGTCCTTCAGGGCTACCACACCCCGCAGCTGCAAGGGGATCGCCACCCACTGGTACTTGCGGATGCCGCCGTAGTAATGAGTCTTGCCGTAGGCCAGCTCGCTGTCCTCATAAATGGGATGAGGCTTCAGATCCAGACGGGGAGAGTCGATGTGGCAGGCCACGATCTGTGCGCCCTCGGACAGGCTCTCCCGGCCGATCACGGCCAGCATCACGCTCTTCTTCCGGTTCACCCGGTACACCCGGTCGCCGGGCTGCAGGGCCATGCCCCGCTCATAGGGGATGAAGCCCGCCGCCTCCGCCAGCGCCACGGTGTGGGCCGTGCACTCCCGCTCGGTCTTGCTGTGGTCCAAAAAGCTCTTGTAGTCCCGGCAATAGGCCTCCATGGCGTCCAGCGTCTGCTGGTCCACCCGATCATAGCCGTTCTTGCTACCGGAAAACAGCAGCTCTCTCTTGGCCTTCATTTCATCGGTCATTGTTCATGTCCTCCTTCGGTGATATGGTGGAGCTGCCGCAGCAGATCCCGGAAAAAAATCTCCGCCTTCTCCCGGAACGCCTCCGGCGTCTCCTCCTGATTTTCCAGCACATCTGTGCAGTGCTCACGATAATAGCTGTCCGGCTTCTGGGCCTGAATACGCAGCCGTGCGTACTCCTCCGGGATATGGTCCCGCTGCATGATCCGCTGAACCCGCTGCTCGCCGGGGGCCAGCACCGCCACCGTCCGGCAGCACAACTCCCCCAGGCCGCTCTCTATGAGGTTGATGGCATCCAACCCCACCAGAACCCTTCCCTCCATCTTCCTCCGCAGCACGCCGGGGAGATAGTCGAAAATGATGCCGTTGAGCCGCTCCAGCGCCTGCGGATCGGAAAAGACGAGACTCCCCAGCTTCTGTCGGTCCAGTTCCGTCCCCCGGAATACCTCGCCAAAGGCGTCCCGGATGCGGCGGCGCAGGGTCTCGTCCTCCCGCAGGGCCTGATGATACACGGCGTCGCAGTCCAATACCGTGCCGCCCAGCGCCTCCAGCGCCTGCAGGGCGCTGGTCTTTCCGGACCCGGTGCCGCCGGTGATGCCGATGACCACTGGGGCATCTCCGTCAATGAGGTGGAAGCCCGCCGCTTTTTTCAGCCGATTCCCTACCGCCAGACCCAGCCCCGCATCATCGGGACACTGGGCGAAGATCTCCGTCACGTCCGTTCCGTCGAAGGTACGCAGAGCGTCGAACACCCGCTGGGCCTGCGCCAGCTTGTCCGTGAACGGCCCCAGCCGATGAACGATATGACCTTCAAAATACCCGGCGAACTCGTCAAAGCAGATGACCCCCGCCTTTTCCCGCAGCAAGCCCCGGATCACCAGAGCGCTGTGGGCCGGGTCTCCGGTCACTGCCGTCACCGGTGCCTTGGGTGCGTAGTGACGGTACTTCATCCCCGGCGCACGGGGCTTTTCCCCGTCCTTCAGAAGCCCGGTGACGGCCTTATCTACCGCCACCGTGCCCAGCACCTCCTCCAGCGCCTCCAACGGCAGTCCGCCGGGGCGCAGCAGCCGGGGCGGCGTCACCGTCAGGTCGATGATGGTGGACTCCACCCCCACCGCACACGGCCCGCCGTCCACGATACCGTCGATCTTGCCGTCCATGTCCTCCGCCATGTGGCCCGCCGTGGTGGGGCTGGGCCGTCCGGAGGTGTTGCCACTGGGGGCCGCCACCGGCACACCGGCAGCCTCGATGATGGCCCGTGTCACCGGATGGTCCGGGCAGCGCACGCCCACCGTCTCCAGCCCGCCGGTGGTTTGCAGGGGCACGTTCTCCCGCCGGGGCAGGATCATGGTCAGCGGCCCCGGCCAGAACCGCTCCGCCAGACGGTAGGCCGTCTCCGGTACCTCCCGGCAGTACCGCTCCAGCCACGATGCATCCGGCACATGGATGATGAGGGGATTATCCTGCGGACGGCCCTTGGCCTCGAAAATATGGCGCACCGCCGTCTCGTTGAGGGCATCCGCCCCCAGACCGTATACCGTCTCCGTGGGGATGCCCAGCAGCCCGCCCCGCCGCAGGATAGCGGCGGCCTGCGGGATGGCATCTGCATCCCTCTCCGGATGGAATAGAATGGTTTTCACTGCGATCCTTCCCTTTTGCGGCGTATTTCTCAGAAACCCAGCTCCTCGCCCACCAGCACCACCTTGATGCGGCCTGCCGGGCGACAGATGCGGGTGGTGACGATCTGGCAGCAGATGCTGTCAGGCCCCGTACAGTCGGCGCACAGGCCGGTGACGGAACATGGAGTCTTGAGCCCGGCAAACCGCTGGGCGTTGACGGCAGCGGCGACCTCTCTGGCCCGGCGCATGGCTCCCTCCAGATCTCCGGCCACCTTGTTCATGCCCGCCACCACAATGACCTGCTCCGGTCCGAAGCACAGAGCTGCCACACGGTTGCCGGTGCCGTCAATGTTCACCAACTGACCGTCGGCGGAGATGGCGTTGCTGCTCATCAGGAAGGTGCCGCAGGTCAGAGCCTTCTTCAGCATCTCCTGCCGCTCCTGCGGCGTCTGGGCCGTATCCCGGTCAATGAGGGCGATGCCCTCTTGCGCCAGCCGCTGCTTGATCCCCAGTGCGTCCACCGTAGCGGTTCCGCCCCAGGGCACCGTGTGCTCCTTGGGGATCAGCTCCACCACTTTCTCCACAGCCTCTGCCGCCGTGGAGACGTAGTAGGCCTCGAAGTGGCGCTTTTCCAGCGCCTTCACCACCTGCGGACCAGCCTTGTCGTACCGCTTCTTCGTGTTTGCATCCATGGCTCATTCTCCTTTCTCATAACCCTCCTGCAGCCGCCGGGTCTGATCGGCCAGCGTCAGCGCATCGATGAGGGCATCCAAGTCGCCGTTGATGACGGCGGCGAGGTTGAAATTTTTACTGTCCCCTGTGAGGCGGTGGTCCGTCACACGGTTCTGGGGAAAATTATAGGTGCGTATCTTGCCGCTGCGGTCACCGGTCCCCACCTGACTACGCCGGGTGGCAGCGATCTCGGCGTTCTGCCGAGCCTGCTCCGCCTCGTAGAGCTTGCTTCGCAGGATCTTCATGGCCCGATCCTTGTTCTTATACTGGCTCCGCTCGTCCTGACACTCCACCACCGTGCCGGAGGGCAGATGTGTAATGCGGATGGCGGACTCTGTCTTGTTGACGTGCTGCCCGCCTGCACCGCTGGAGCGGAAGGTGTCGATCTGCAGATCCTTGGGGTCGATGGAGAGCTCCGTCTCCTCCGCCTCCGGCATCACCGCCACCGTGGCGGCGGAGGTCTGGATGCGTCCGCCGGATTCCGTCTCCGGCACCCGCTGCACCCGGTGGGTACCGGCCTCGAATTTCAGCCGGGACCACGCTCCGTCGCCCTCCACCGTGGCACAGACCTCCTTCACGCCGCCCAGCTCCGTGACGTTCTGACTGACGATCTCCAGCTGCCAGCCCCGGCGCTCGGCGTACATGGTGTACATCCGCAGCAGGTCCGCCGCAAACAGAGCGCCCTCCTCGCCGCCGACACCGCCCCGAATCTCCAGAACCACACTTTTTTCATCGTTGGGGTCTCTGGGCAGCAGCAGGCGCTTCAGCTCCTCGGCCAGCCGCTCCCGCTGCTCCTTGGTCCGTGTCAGCTCCTCTTGGGCCAGCTCCCTCAGCTCCGGGTCCGACAGCATCTCCCGTGCCTCTGCGATGGCTTGCTCCGTCTGCTGTAAAGCAGTAAAGTTTTCCACCACAGGCGTCAGCTCCTTCTGCTCCCTGCTCAGGTTCTTCAGCCGCTGCTGGTCGCTGTACACCGCCGGATCGGCCAGCTCACGCTCCACCTGCCGCAGCCGCTCTGCAATTTGATTCAGCCGATCTTCCATGGGGCCTCCTTACGTCTGCTCCGCCAGATAGCGCTGCACGTCCTGAATGAATTTATCCCGCCAGAACACATAGCCCACGGAGCCAGGCCGCAGGGATGCCTCCAGCAGATGGGGCTGGGCGGTGTAGCTGTCCATCTGCCGATAGACCTCCTCATACCGCTTATCGCTGCCTCGGGTCAGCACATAGGCCACCCGACTCAGCTCCTGCCCCCGGCGCTTCAGCAGCCCACGCACGGGGCTGGCACACCGTCCGGCCCACACGGGGCTGCCCAAAATTACCAGTCGGTATTCCTCCAAGGGCTTAGCCGTCTCGAATTTCTCCAGTGGATGGGTGGAGCGCCGCATGGCATCCAGCCCGGAGCGGAAATATCCCTTCCGCCCCTGCCGGTCCACGCCGTCGGTGAACTCCACCAGCTCGGCTTCCAGCGCCTCGGCGATCTCCGCCATAGTCTGACGGGTATTGCCGCTGCGGGAATAGTATAAACACAAAATGTCGCTCATCTATGGTGCCTCCTGATGGCCTGCCGGAGCAGGCCAGAGTAGAATTTCCTTGCTATTAAAATATCTGTAAAGTGATAATACTTCTCAGCTTTTTCAAGGCGTGTTATTCCTCGATCTGCAGAGAAAGCTCCTCCCAGCGGGTCATTTCCTGCTCCAGCCGGGCCTCTACCTCCTGCTTCTCCTGATAGAGCCGGTTCAGTTCCCCGGCATCGCAGGCGTGGGCCGCCATCTCCTCGTCCAGCCGGCGGCACTCCGCCTCCAGCTTGCTGATCCCTGTTTCGCAGATGGTCAGCTGCCGCCGGGCGGCCTGCTGGCTGCGGTTGCCGCGGGGCGGTCGGGTGTCCCCCTTTTTCTCCGGCGCCTTCACCGGCTGGGGAGCCTTCTCCTGCGCCTTCACCGCCCGGTACTGGGCAAAGCCCATGGGGTAGTCAGTGATGGTGCCGTCCGCCAGCTCCCAGATACGGGTGGCAAACCGCTGGATGAAGTAGCGGTCGTGGGAGACGAACAGCAGCGTGCCGTCAAAGGCCTCCACCGCCTCCTCGATCCACTCCCGTGCGGCAATGTCCAAATGGTTGGTAGGCTCGTCCAGAATAAGGAGGTTGATCTCCTCGTCCATCAGCATACACAGTCGCAGGCGGCTCAGCTCGCCGCCGGACAACACCGACACCGGCTTAAACACATCCTCCCCCTGAAACTGGTAGGCGGCCAGCCGGTTCCGGGCGCTCTGGGCCGTCATGTCCTTTTTCTCGTACAGCATGGTATCCAGAATGCTGCGCTCCGGGTGGTCAAAGTGAATGATCTGTGGCAAGTATGCTGCCTTTACAGACGGCCCCAGCTTAAAGATGCCGCTGTCCGTAGGTTCCAAGCCCAGCAGCATATTCAGCAGCGTCGTCTTTCCGGTGCCGTTTTCGCCGATCAGGGCGATGCGCTCACCGTTCTCCACCCGCAAATAGGTGTCGGAGAACAGCGTCCGTCCGTCGAAGGCCTTGGAAACCCCCTTCACCTGCAGCACCTCGTCGCCCTTGAACTGGCGGCTGGCAAAGCGGGCATCCATTTTTTTGGCCTTGGTGGGCTTCTCCGTAGTACGCATCCGCTGGATGCGCTTTTCCATGGAGAAGGCCCGCTTATGGAGGGCGTCATTGCCCATGAAGGCCCACAGGTGCATCTGCTCGGCAGCCTTTTCCAGCTGCTGGATCTTGGCCTGCTCCTTGAGATACTGCTTCAGGCGCTCCTGGTAGCGGCGCTCCTTCTCCACGGCGTAGAAGCTGTAATTCCCGCTGTAAAACTCCGCCTTTCCGTCCAGCACCTCGATGATGCGGGTAACGGTGCGGTCCAGAAAATACCGGTCGTGGGAGATGGTCACCACCGTGCCACGGAAGGTGCGGATGTATTCCTCCAGCCACTCCGTGGCCTGAAGGTCCAGATGGTTGGTGGGCTCGTCCAGCAGCAGGATATCCGTATCCTCTAAGATCAGACGGCCCAAATTCACCCGTGTCTTTTCCCCGCCGGAGAGCTGGTCAAAGAGCCGCTGGCGCATCTCGGTATCGATGGAGAGGCCGTTGGCCACCTTGTTGACGGCGGTATCCGTATCGTAGCCGCCCAGCCCCTCGAATCTGGCCGTCAGCTCACCGTACCGCTTCAGGGTCTGGGAAGAGCTGTCTCCCGCCGCCATCTGCTCGGTAAGGCGGTCCATCTCCTCCTTCATCCGGAACATCCGCTCAAAGGCAGAGCGCAGCACATCCTCCACGGTGTATCCGTCGGGATACACCGGGATCTGGGAGATCAGGCCCACCCGGCGGTCGGGGGCCACCATTACCTGTCCCTCATCGTAGTCCAGTTCTCCGGTGAGGATACGAAATAAGGTGGTCTTACCGGCGCCGTTTTTCCCCAGCAGGCCCACCCGCTCCCCGGTGTCGATCTGGAAGGTGATGCCGTCCAATATTTTCTTTTCCAGGTCAAAGGACTTGACCAGCCGGTTCACGCTGATATCGATCATGGATATTTCGTCTGTTTCGTTGTTTTCAGATGTATACTATGCTTCCTGAGTAAGGGCCTCCACGATGCGGTGGAACTCCATGGCGTGAGACGCCTTTACCAGCATGGCCGTGCCGGGGGTCAGCGTCTCCTGGATGGCGGGCATTGCCTGCTCCACCGTGGCAAAGTGCAGGGCGATATTCCCCGCTCCCTGCGCCATAAGCCGGGCCTTTTCACCGATGGCGATGACCTGATCCAGCCCCAGCCGGGCCGCCAGCGCACCGGCCTCTCGGTGGGCGTCGCTGCTGAGCCGGCCCAGCTCACCCATGTCTCCCATCACCGCCACCCGGCGACGGCAGTCGGTGTCCGCCAGAATGGTCAGCGCTGCCGCCATGGCCTGAGGATTGGCGTTATAGCAGTCGTCGATGATGAGCCGCTCCTCCGGCAGACGGATGCGCCGCATCCGGGAGCCCGTGGAGACATAATGCGCCACGCCCTCCCGGATCTGCTGCGCCGTCAGTCCCAGCCGCTCGCCAATGGCCACCGCCATGGACGCCGGATAGATCATGTAGTCTCCCGGTGACGGAATGTGCAGCGGATAGACGCCGCAGGGCGTGGTCACGGTGCAGGAGAGGCCCTCCACGCCGTGGGTGACGATGTCCGTGACCCGGACGGCACAGTTCTCTCCCCGGCCACAGAGGATGGTCTCGAAGGGCAGCTCCAGCCCCGCCAGCAGGGCATCGTCGCCGTTGAGCACCGCCAGACCGCCGGGCTGCAGATGCTCGAAGATCTCGCTCTTGGCCCGCAGGGTACCCTGGCGGGTGTTGCCGAGATTTTCAATGTGGGCATCCCCGATGTTGGTGATGACCGCCACCGTGGGACGCACCATCTCCCCCAGATAGCGGATCTGGCCGAAGTGATCCATGCCTGTCTCGATGACCGCCGCCTGATGCTCCGGCATCAGGCGCAGCAGGGTCTGTGGCGTACCGATCTCGTTGTTGTAGTTGGCCTCGGTCTTGAGGGTAAGGAAATGCTGGCTCAGCACCGAGGCGATCATCTCCTTGGTGGTGGTCTTTCCGGCGGAGCCGGTGATCTGCACCACGGGGATGGGGAATTTCTCCCGATACCACCCCGCCAGCTGTCCCAGCGCCCGGAGGGTATCCTCCACCTGCACATAGAACTTCCCCGGCACCAGCGCCTCCGGCAGGCGGCTGCACAGGCAGCCCGCAGCGCCGCTCTCCAGCGCCTGCGTCAGATAGGTGTGGCCGTCAAAGCGCTCACCCACCAGTGGGATGAACAGGCAGCCCTGCTCCACCCGGCGGCTGTCGGTGCTGACGCAGGAAAAGCCCTCGCCGTCCTGCACCAGCGTGCCGCCGGTGGCCGCACACAGCTCCTTTGCCGTACAGGTCATCATGTCCGCTGCACTCCTCTCGCCTTCAGAGACTCCTCTACGATCCTCTCACAGAGGTCGGCATAGCTCAAACCCACCTGCGCCGCCTCCTGCGGAACCAGACTGGTGGGGGTCATGCCCGGCAGTGTGTTGATCTCCAGGCACCACGCCTTTCCCTCCTCATCCAGCAAAAAATCGGAGCGGGAATACACCGACAGGCCCAGTCCCCGGTGGAGCTTCAGCGCCATCTCACCGATCTGGTGCCACTCCTCCTCCGTGATGGGGGCGGGGCAGATCTCCTGAGCACCGCCCTTCTGATATTTGGAAACGTAGTCGAAATATTCGCCACGGGGGATGATCTCCACCGCAGGCAGATAGGTGTCCCCCAGCACGGCGATCTGGATCTCACGGCCCTTGATCTTCTTCTCCACCACCACGTGGTCGCCATAGGTCAGCAGCTTGGCCAGGGCTTCCCGCAGCTGCTCCTTGGTATCCGGCAGCTCCACACCGATGGAACTGCCGCCGTTGACGATCTTCACGGCGCAGGGGACCTCCAACTCCTCCACCAGACGGGGGATATCGGAGGCCGTGTAATGGACATCACGCCACGGCGCCGTGCGAATCCCCTCAGACTCCAGAAACCGCTTGGTAACGGATTTGTCCATGGCCATGCCGCTGCCCAGATAGCCAGAGCCGGTGTAGGGTACTCCCAGCAGATCCAGCGTGGCCTGAATACGACCGTCCTCGCCGCAGGAGCCGTGGAGCGCCAGAAACACGATATCCGCCATGGCGCACACCGCCAGCACGTCCTTGCCCAGCAGGGACGGCCCCTGATCCTTCCGACTGCGGCGCACGGCCTCCAGATCCGGAGCCTCCTCCGTGACCCGGTTGTCGCCGCACAGGCCGTCCGGGGCATCGAAGATATCCTCCAGCCGACCCTCATAGCTCTCCAGCCCCAGGAACATATCCACCAGAATAGCCTGATGTCCCCGCTCCCGCAGTGCCCGGCACACACCGGTGCCGGAGGTCAGAGCCACCTGGCGCTCCGTGCTGAGTCCACCGGCCAACACAACGATCTTCATAAGCTTTGCCTCGCTTTCGCTTGAATCACAGGGCGGCCCGCCGACAGCAAGCCACCTATTATATCAGTATGTCAGTATAGCATATCCCTCCGGCGATTACAACCGGGCAGGGAAATTTTCAACGACAAAAGAACCGCCCCATGGGGCGGTTCTTGGAAAAGCTCTATGCAGCTAACGCAGCCAGTCCGGCAGGGAGCGCTTCTGGATGCCGGAGACCATGCCCATGGCGATGAACAGCGTCACCACCGACGAGCCGCCATAGCTGATGAAGGGCAGCGTCAGGCCCACCACCGGCAGCACAAACAGGCACATCCCCACGTTGGAGACGATCTGGAACACCAGCATCCCCGCTACGCCCACGCAGATGTATGCGTCCAGCTGGCTCTTGGCGTTGCGGGCCACTACGATACAGCGGATAACGATGGCCGCCAGCAGCGCCAGCGTCAGCACACAGCCCAGCATCCCCAACTCCTCCCCGATGACGGCGAAGATGAAGTCCGTGTGCCGGAAGGGCAGGTTCACGGAGGAGGTACTCTGGGTCTGAGCCCCGTGGAGCAGCCCTTGTCCCGTCAGGCGACCGCCGCCGATGGCCATCAGGCTCCGGGTCTGCTGCCATCCGGCCCCCAGCGGATAGAGACTGTGATCCACCAGTACCTGAAAGCGCTCCTTCATATAGGGTGGGATCTTGTCCAGCTCCCACAGTAGGTAAAAGCCAGCCCCGGCGCCAAAGATGCCCAGAGCGAACCACCGGAGGGCTACCCCGGCGGCAAAGGCCATGCAGGCGAAGATACACACATACACCAGTGCGCTGCCCATGTCGGAGGAGATCACGTAGTAAAGACCGATGGTCACCAGCAGATTCCCCGCCAACAAACCCACAGCGGGGATGGACTTCATGTCGCCCCGGCCCTTCATCCACACCAGCTGGCGGGCCAGCAGCAGGATAAAGGTCAGCTTCACCACCTCTGCCGGCTGCACCTGAATGGGGATGCCCCGGACGCCCAGCCACGCCAGATTGCCGTTGGCCGACACACCCAGCGGAGTTTTCAGCAGCAGGAAGAAGCCAAGGTTAAAGGCCAGCAGCCACTGCCACTTTTTGCTGATCTCCGTCAGGTCCACCATGGACACCACGAAATACAGCACAATGCCCAGCGCCAAGCCGCACAGCTGGATGATGACGCACTTGAGTCCCCCCTGATACCGGGTGGCGCTGTAGATCATCACCACGCCGAAGAGGGACGTCACGGTACACAGGGCCAGCAGTAGAAGATCTGCTTGACGGATAATATCTAATATGGTATTTTTCACACTTTTCAGCATGGATGTTTCCTCGAATGATCTATATAGAGCTTATATTGATTTAGTGTACCACGTTTTCCTGCCGGTGTAAACCGAAGTTTTTGTGAACGTGGGATTGACAAGTGATGCCCACGGTGATATATTGGAGCAAAAGTAAGAAAAGTTATACTTTTCATATCGGGAGGGATCGTTGTGGGAAAGAAGGACGACCGGTACTATATGTCCTCGGTAAAGCTCGGCCCCAAGGGACAGATCGTCATCCCCAAGGAGGCACGGGCCATGTTCGGTCTGGAGCCGGGGGACACGCTGGTGCTGCTGGCAGACACCAAAAAGGGCATCGCCCTACAGACGGCGGATAAGCTGAATCCCCTGCTGCGGCGGGTGTTTCAGCAGCTGCCGGGAGATGAGGAGGCGGAGGAATGAACGCACTGACGGTCAAGGGGCTGTGCAAGCGCTATCCGGCCTTTTCGCTGGAGAACGTGAACTTTTCCGTGCCGGAGGGAGCCGTCATGGGCTTCATCGGACGCAACGGAGCGGGCAAATCCACCACGCTGAAGGCTCTTCTGGGGCTGGTACACCCGGATGCCGGGGAGGTAACGGTGCTGGGCAAGTCCTTCCGGGAGGAGGAACGATATATTAAAGAGCGCATCGGCGTGGTGCTGGGCGGCATCGACTTCTATCCCAAGAAGAAGGTACGGCTCCTCAGCGACGTGACCCGCCGGTTCTACGGCAACTGGCAGGAGGAGAAGTACCGTCACTACCTGGATCTGTTCGGCATTGACCAGGAGAAGCGGGTGGATCAGCTGTCTACCGGCATGAGGGTAAAGTACATGATCGCTCTGGCCCTGAGCCACGATGCCCGGCTGCTGATCCTGGATGAGCCCACCAGCGGGCTGGACCCGGTGTCCCGTAACGAGCTGACGGAGCTGCTGCGGCGCATTGCCGCCGACGGGCAGCGCAGTGTGCTGTTCTCCACCCACATCACCTCGGATCTGGAGAAATGCGCCAGCCACATCACCTTCATCAAGGACGGCACCATCCAGCACACCGGCACGCTGGCGGACTTCCGGCAGCACTACGACTACCTCCGCCAGCCGGGACAGGAGCTGACGCTGGAGGACATCATCGTTTCCGTGGAGAGGAGGCCCTTGGATGAAAACGCTATTGTATAAGCAGCTGCGGCTGGTGTGCCAGCCTATGACGCTGGTGTTCTGCCTGTTCGGAGTCATGCTGCTGATCCCGGCCTATCCCTATACCGTCATGTGGTTCTATGTGATGCTGGGGCTGTTCTTCTCCTTCCTCAACGGGCGGGAGCAGAAGGACGTGTACTACTCCGCCTTGCTGCCCATCCGAAAGCGGGACACCGTCAAGGCCAACTGCCTGTTCGTGGGGCTCATCGAGCTGCTGGCGCTGGTCATCGCCGTCCCCTTCGCCCTGCTGCGGGCGAAGCTGGGTATCGGGGACAATCCCGTGGGCCTCAATGCCAATGTGACGCTGTTCGCCTGCGGACTGATGCTGTTCGCCGTGTTCAACGCCGTGTTCCTGCTGTCCTTCTACCGGACGGCCTACAAGGTGGGCGTATCCTTCGTGAAGGCGTGTATCATCATGGCGGTGGCGGCGATCATCATGGAGGCCGCCGTCCACTTCCCGGCACTGAGCCGCTTCAACGGCTATGATCTAGCCTGTCAGCTGCCGCTGCTGGCGGCGGGACTGGTGATCTGGTGCGGCAGCTGGCCCCTGATCTTCCGGGGTGCCGCCGCCCGATACGAGAAGGTTGACCTGTAAGCCAGTGACCCTCAGCATCATCTGCGGACGGCAAGGACACCCTCTGAACAAAAGAGGACAGGGCTGCGCCCTGTCCTCTTTCGCTCTCTCAGTCCGCCAGACCTTTCCCGGCGGAAAACTGATCGTATTTCGCCTGAAGCCACTGCTTCAGCTCTTCCACACCGGCCTCGTCCCATGGGAAATCTCTCTCCTGCCTGTCCTGCGCCGCCTCGTAGCAGTACACGGAATAAACCGCCGTGTGCAGTATGCCCTTTTCCTTCCCCATGTCAAAGCGGTAGCGGAAGTCTCCGATGCTGCCGGTATAGACAAAGGCCCGCTTGAACCAACGGGGCGTCAGCTCTGCAAATTGTGGATGCATCCTGTCCCCTCCCCTTTTGTTTTTTATCAGTATACCACAGCCTGCCGAAAAAGGACAGTCAAAAATAGACACCCGGCGGCAAAATCAGGAAAAAGCGCTTGAAAATCTCCTCCGACCGTGGTATCATGTATGTAACGTTTGGAACATTTAAGTTTCGGCTGAGAAAAGGGGTATCCGAATATGGAAAGTGCAGTGAAGCGCATCGGCGTGCTGACCAGCGGCGGCGACGCCCCCGGCATGAACGCCGCCATCCGTGCGGTGGTGCGGACGGCAATGAAGAACAGCATCGAGTGCGTGGGCATCCGCCGGGGCTGGGCGGGCCTTATCGCCGGGGATATCTGTCCCATGAATTCCGGCAGCGTCAGCCGCATCATCAACCGGGGCGGCACCGTTCTCTACACCGCCCGCAGCGACGAGTTCCGCACGCCGGAGGGACAGAAGAAGGCCGCCAACACCTGCAAGCTGCTGGGGCTGGACGGCATCGTGGCCATCGGCGGCGACGGCACCTTCCGGGGGGCGCAGGATCTGTCCAGATTCGGCGTGTCCGTGGTGGGCGTGCCGGGTACCATCGACAACGACATCGTCTGCACCGACTATACCATCGGCTTCGATACCGCCGCCAATACCGCCGTGGAGTGCATTGACCGTCTGCGGGACACCATGCAGTCCCACGAACGCTGCTCCGTGGTGGAGGTCATGGGCCGTCACGCCGGGTATCTGGCTCTGTATGTGGGCGTAGCCGTGGGGGCCACCGCTGTGCTGGTACCGGAGCATCAGTATGACTTTGAAAAGCACGTGGCCGAGAAGATCCGCGCAGCCCGGTTGGGGGGCAAAACCAACTTCATGATCGTGGTGGCCGAGGGTGCCGCCAGCGCCATGGATGTGGGCAAGGAGATCAAAGAGCATCTGGGGCTTGACCCCCGTGTCACCATTCTGGGCCACATCCAGCGGGGCGGCAGTCCCACCGCCAAGGATCGTGTGCTGGCCACCCGCATGGGCTACGAGGCGGTGCGGGTGCTGGCCGAGGGCATGACCAACCGGGTCATATGCGTCCGGGATGACCAGATCGTCAACGTGGATATCGACGAGGGACTGGCCATGAAAAAGACCCTCAACGCCGAGGAATTCGAGGTCATGACCGTTATGACCGGTGTGTGAGCCATATACGAAATAGAATAAGAGTATCCCATGGAGGAGAAGCACAGCTTCTTCTCCATGGTCTTTTTGTGCAAAAAGCGTTGACGGACATCGAATCTTATGGTTCGTAATAGGAAACTTTTCTTATGTTCCCTCTGCGTCACGGAGCGCTGTTTGTTGTGTTCTGCGCCGAACCTGCCTGTTTTGTCAAAAATGTTCATCTGTTATTGTGCATTTTTGCCGCCGCACCCCCTCGCAGGGTGCATGGATTGAAATCATATTTGATAATTCAAGATATACATGGTATACTTAGCCGCACCCCCTCACGGGGCGCATGGATTGAAATTCATTGTTCTGACACAGGTACAGTCAGGCAGAGTCGCCGCCTCCCCACACGGCATGGAGAAAAAATGTTCCAAAGGAGTGCTGTCCGAATGAATCCTGCTGATATCATCAAAGATGCTGTTGCACTTATCAAAGAATGGAACGCAGTCAAAAAGAACACAGATATGATGTTGAATCCGGGGAATTGATCGGCTATACTGAGGCTCTTAGTGTACTTCAGGATGCGTGTTCGCCGGATATGCGCCGTGAAGTCGGTCTTGATTTCGATATCGACGCAGCATACCTGAATAGTACGAAAAAAGGAGGGACTTGCTGTTATGACCTCGATGGAAAAGAAATTGACTGAAAACCGATTAACCGAAGTGAAAGCTGCCCTCTCTGCAAAATACCGCACAGTTGATCTTGGCGGGGAAAAATTTTTCGTTGCCACAGATGGAGCGTTCTTCCGAGTTGGTGTATTTCCCGGTGCGATGGCGCTGGTGATTGAATATGCTGATACGGAACAGGAAGCGAGGCAGAACGCACTGGAGGACGGAGACCGTTTCTATCTGGATGAAACAACTCTGGATGAGATGCTTCGCCTCATGATAGCCGAAATTGAGAGGTGCTGACCGATCCCCATCTGTCAGGCTCCGGCTCTCGGAGTTTTTCGCCATTTGGGCGGCAATTTGCAGCACGTCCCGGTCGGAAAGCGTCGAACTGCGAATTTGTGCTTGACTTTCCGTCTGGTTCTGTGCTACAATATCCCCAGTGGTGGATGTGTCCGACTTGACGGACTGCCCCACAGAGGTGGTGGATGTGTCCGACTTGACGGACTGCCCCACCTTTTTTATTGGATTAATATCATACAGATACTTCACACCGTTTGCGGATTCCGCCACGTTCAGCGTGGCCTTCCAGACGGTGTTATTTTTATCCTGAATGTACGTTGTCCAATACTGCCAGTCATTCTTGCCGTTCTGCATTGATGCGGGCCAGTTCCTGTACGCCGACCTCGGACACCAGCTGCTGGAGCGCCCCGTTGCCGAACTTGCTGAACTCCTTCGGCTGGCGCACCGGCTTCAGCGCTCCACGCAGATTGTCCGCTGTCATATTGTGCAGTGCCAGAAGATCACGGGTTTCCTCCACCGGCTCCCGCAGCGAGAACTGATCCTTTACTCCTCGCTGATTCTCCGTGCCTCATCCAGAAGTTCTTCTCCCGTTGCTTCCCGATGATCCACCATGTAATCCATCATTTTGTACTGCTGTTCTTCCGTTTCCATCCGTAGAGCGATTTCCATTGCGGCTCCCTTTCGCACGCCAAATGCTTTCAATCCACGAATCAACAGCTCCTCTGCCTCCGTCAGTTTTCTCATACGCATCCTCCATCATCCGCAAATCATCTGCAATCTGTTTTGCCCGCTTCCCGCCCACCGCATACAGCGGCGTGGCATCTGTTCCGTCTCCTATGCCATATAAAGCGAACACCTGTACGCCTTTTTCATCAGCATACACCCACTTGGTTGCCTCGTCAAGAAGGTTTTCACCGCTTTTGATCTCGGCGTTCATCCGTCGTTCCAGCAGTTCCCGCTCCGCTCGTTTCAGCTGCGACCGCCTTCACCTTGGCGATGAAGTCCTTCAGCTTGCCGATGAGCTTTTCCGTCCCCCACACTCCCCCCGGCAGCGAGACACAAAAAATTCCCGGAGAGCCTTCGTTCTCCGGGAATTTTTTATGAGTCAATAGACGCTATCAAGCCTTGCCGGCGCAGCCCAGCACGTCCACCAGCTTGTGGCGCACCAGCTCCTTGATGTTGGCACGGGCGGGCTTCAGATACTCACGGGGGTCGAACTTGTCGGGATGCTCCTCCATGAACTGACGGATGGTGCCGGTCATAGCCAGCCGCAGATCGGAGTCGATATTGATCTTGCACACGGACAGCTTGGCCGCCTCACGCAGCTGCTCCTCCGGCACACCGATGGCATTGGGCATCCGGCCGCCGTGGTCGTTGATCATCTTCACATACTCCTGCGGCACGGAGGAAGAGCCGTGCAGCACGATGGGGAAGCCGGGCAGACGGCGGGAGACCTCCTTCAGCACGTCGAACCGCAGGGGAGGCGGCACCAGAATGCCCTGCTCGTTGCGGGTACACTGCTCAGGCTTGAACTTATAGGCGCCGTGGCTGGTACCGATGGCGATGGCCAGAGAGTCGCAGCCGGTCTTGGACACGAACTCCTCCACCTCCTCCGGACGGGTATAGGATGCCTCATGAGCGGCCACCTTCACCTCATCCTCAATGCCGGCCAGCGTACCAAGCTCGGCCTCCACCACTACGCCGTGGTCGTGGGCATACTCCACCACACGCTTGGTGATCTCGATGTTCTCGGCAAAGGGCTTGGAGGATGCGTCGATCATCACAGAGGTAAAGCCGCCGTCGATGCAGCTCTTGCAGGTCTCGAAGTCGGGACCGTGGTCCAGATGCAGCACGATGGGGATATCGGGGCAGCACTCCACAGCGGCCTCCACCAGCTTCACCAGATAAGTGTGGTTGGCATAGGCGCGGGCGCCCTTGCTGACCTGAAGGATCACGGGGGCGTGCTCCTCCTGGCAGGCCTCGGTGATGCCCTGTACGATCTCCATGTTGTTGACGTTGAAAGCGCCGATGGCGTAGCCGCCGTTATAGGCCTTTTCAAACATTTCCTTGGAAGTGACCAGTGGCATAAAAATCGCTCCTTTAGCAAAATAGTTCTTGACTTGTACGGAATGATTGGAATAATATATCCATGGCTTATTGTATCACACTTTTTCTTTTTTGCAACCCCCAGTCATTTACTTTATGGCATTTCCGTGCTAAACTGATAGAGCTTGATTAAAAATTCTTCTGTGGAGGTATAGATCATGAAAGAATTAAAGGGTGCCTGCATCATCGGACAGTCCGGCGGGCCTACATCGGTCATCAACGCCAGTGCCTACGGTGTCATCGACACGGCGCTGAAGTCCCCCTGCATCACGCAGGTGCTGGGCGCCGAGCACGGCATCAAGGGCGTGCTGAATGACCGTCTGTTCGACATGGGGCTGGAGGACCCGGAGGAGCTGCGGCTGCTGAAATACACTCCCTCCTCTGCTCTGGGTTCCTGCCGCTATAAGATCGCAGACCCGGAAAAGGACGATACCGACTATCGCCGGATCCTGGAGGTGTTCAAGAAGCATAACGTCCGCTACTTCTTCTATAACGGCGGCAACGACTCCATGGATACCTGCAACAAGATCAACACCTATATGCAATCCGTGGGCTACGAGTGCCGGGTCATGGGCGTACCCAAGACCATCGATAACGACCTCTTCGGTACCGACCACTGCCCCGGCTACGCCTCGGCGGCCAAGTACATCGCCACGTCCATGATGGAGGTCTATCACGACGCCCATGTCTATGACACCGGCATGATCGTGGTCATGGAGATCATGGGCCGCCACGCCGGCTGGCTGGCCGCCTCTGCGGCGCTGGCGTCGGAGTACGGCGCAGGTCCCGACCTCATTTATCTGCCGGAAACGGATTTCAGTATGCCCAAGTTCATCGAGGACGTGAAGCGGATCTATGCCGAAAAAGGCAGCTGCATCATCGCCGTCTCCGAGGGCATCCACTATGAGGACGGCGGCTTCGTCTCCGAGGCCAAGGTAGCCGCCAATGACGGCTTCGGCCATGCTCAGCTGGGCGGTCTGGCCGCCATTCTGGCGCAGGTGCTGAAGGAGGAGACCGGCGCCAAGGTCCGTGGCATCGAGCTGAATCTGCTGCAGCGCTGCGGCGCACATCTGGCCTCCGAGACGGATATCGAGGAGTCCTTTATGGCGGGCAAGGCCGCCGTGGAAAACGCCGTCAACGGCATCAATGGCCGCATGATCGGTTTTGAGCGTGGCGTCCGGGACGGTCGCTATGCCTGCAAAACCAAGCTGATCCCTCTGATGGAGGTGGCCAATGTGGAGAAGAAAATCCCCCGTGAGTGGATCAATGCCGAGGGCAACGGCGTGAACCACCAGTTCATCGAGTACGCCCTGCCTCTGATTCAGGGTGAGCCGGATCTGCCCAAGGTGGACTCCCTCCCCCGCTTCGCCAAGCTGAAGAAAATTCTGGCAAAATAATCGCAGCCATAAAAAATGTCCGGCCGTAGGGCCGGACATTTTTTGTAGTTCTCCTACTGATCGAAGGAGGGGTTGACGAAGTAGAGATTCTTCTGATCCATCTTCTCCTTTGCCAGCCGCAGCCCCTCACCGAAGCGCTGGAAATGGACGATCTCACGGGCCCGCAGGAACTTGATGACATCGTTGACGTCGGGGTCATCCGACAACCGCAGGATGTTGTCATAGGTCACACGGGCCTTCTGCTCCGCTGCAAGGTCCTCTGTCAGATCTGCGATCAGGTCCCCCTTCACCGCCATGGAGGCGGCGTTCCACGGGAAGCCGGAGGCGGCAGTGGGATAGACCCCGGCGGTGTGATCCACGAAGTACGCTTCATAGCCGGCGTCCTTCACCTCCTGCTCCGTCATGCTCCTGGTCAGCTGGTGAACGATGGCCCCCACCATCTCCAGATGCCCCAGCTCCTCCACACCAATATCCGTCAGCAGCGCCTTCAGCTCCGGGTATGGCATGGTGTAGCGCTGGCTGAGATACCGCAGGGAGGCTCCCAGCTCTCCGTCCGGCCCGCCGTACTGACTGATGATGAAGGCCGCCAGTTTGGGATTGGGGTTGGCGATGCGTACCGGGTATTGCAGCTTCTTCTCATAGACAAACATCAGTCCGAACCTCCTTCATCCCAGGGCCACGGGTCCTTGAGCCACCGGTAGCCGCCCTCGGTAACGGTGGTCTGGGTCAAGGGGCCGTACTGCGCCTCATAGCGGGCTCTCCCCTCCTGCGCCAACCGGATATATTCCCAGTAGAGGGCCAGCACCTCCTGATCCTCGGCATGGGTCACCAGATACAGCCCCAGCTCGTCGATGGCGAAATCCAGTGCCATCAGCTCTGACAGCGCCGTGTTGGCCGCCGGGAACCGGCTTTTCAGCTCCTTATGAAACGGCAGGTCCAGTCCGGGGAACAGCGTCCCCTGCTGCAAGGCCTCCCGCTGATCGTAGCGCTTGGGGTCCTGCCCCTGCATGGCCACAAAGGGAAACGCCATAGCGGCGCACCGTCCCGGCAGCTGCCCCTTCCCCTCCGGGCACTTATTCTCCGCCGCAGCGTTGGTGATTTCTGTGTACAAGAGTCCTTCCTCCTCACAGGTCATGTGTGAGCCAAGCGGCTCATCCCATTCTATGCCACCGCCGTGAAACTGGGGACTTCCCTTTTCGGAAACTTATGGTATAATGTCTCTAACGTATCTTTATCATAGGAGGAATCAGATATGGCAAACCAGATCATCCCCCAGCGCAGTGAGGTTCCGGAGGAATACACATGGAACCTGAAGGACCTGTATGAAAGCGATCAGGCGTGGAATGAGGAATATAAGGCTCTGAAGGCCCTCCCGGAGCAGATCACCGCCTTCCGTGGCACGCTGGGCCGCACCGCCGAGGACCTGCTGGCATGGTTCCGGCTCCAGGATCAGGTGGAGGAGCGGCTGAGCCGCCTGTATGGCTACGCCAGCTGCAAGGGCGACGAGGACACCGGCAACAGCTTCTATCAGGATATGCGCGGCAAAGCCATGAGCACACTGGTGACCATCTCCAGCGCTGCTGCCTTTGCCACCCCGGAGATCATGGAGATCCCGGAGGATACCCTGAATCTGTTCTACACCGCCCAGCCGGAGCTGGAGACCTACCGCCGCAGCCTGTATCAGATCCGCCGCCGCAAGGCCCACATCCTCTCCCCTGCCGAGGAGAAGCTGCTGGCCTCCGCCGGCGAGATGGCCAACGCCTCTGAGAACGTGGCCAGCGTGTTCCGCAACGCCGATATGGTCTATCCCGACGTGGTGGACGAGGCCGGCAATGCCCATCAGCTGACGGACGCCACCTTCGTCCCCATGCTGATGAGCCCCGACCGGGAGCTGCGCCGCCGTGCCTTCGAGACCTACTACAAGGCGCTGGGCCAGTATAAGAACACCGTGGCCGCCACGCTGGACGGCCAGTTCAAGCAGCTGTGCTTCTTCGCCAACGCCCGCCACTACGACAGCACCCTTCAGGCATCTCTGGACGCCACTGAGGTGCCGGTGCCGGTGTATCTGAACCTCATTGAGGCAGTCCACGGCAATCTGGATAAGATGTACCGCTATGTGGCCCTGCGAAAAAAGGTCATGGGCGTGGACGAGCTGCATATGTACGACGTCTATACCCCCATTGTGGCGGACGCCGACAAGGAGATCACCTATGAGCAGGCCAAGGAGACCGTGCTGGAGGCCCTCCATGTGCTGGGCGATGACTATGTGGCTCTGCTGAAGGAGGGCTTCAACAACCGCTGGATCGACGTCTACGAGAACGTGGGCAAGCGAGGCGGCGCCTATTCCTCCGGCATCAGCCGTCCCCACCCCTATGTGCTGCTGAACCACAAGAACAATCTGGACTGCCAGTTCACGCTGGCCCATGAGATGGGCCACGCCCTGCACAGCTATCACAGTTGCAAGTATCAGCCCATCAGCACCAGCGACTATGTCATCTTCGTAGCCGAGGTGGCCTCCACCTGCAACGAGGTACTGCTGATGCGCCACCTGCTGAGCAAGACCACCGACAAGAAGCAGCGTGCCTATCTCATCAACCACTTCCTGGATCAGTTCAAGGGCACCGTGTACCGCCAGACCATGTTCGCTGAGTTCGAACTGGCCATGGGCAAGATGGCCGAAAACGGCGAGGCCCTGACGGCGGACGCCCTGTGCAGGAAGTATCATGAACTCAATAAGCTCTACTTCGGCCCGGATATGATCTCCGATGACCAGATCGCTCTGGAGTGGGCCAGAATCCCCCACTTCTTCTATAACTACTATGTGTTCCAGTACGCCACCGGCTTCTCCGCCGCCGTGGCGATCGCCAACCGCATCCTCAAGGAAGGTGCTCCCGCCGTGGCGGACTATAAGAAGTTCCTCTCCGGCGGCTGCAGCACCGACCCCATCAGCCTGCTGAAGATCGCCGGCGTGGATATGAGCTCTCCGGAGCCCGTCAACAGCGCTCTGGCCCTGTTCGGTGAGCTGGTAGACGAGCTGGCAGAGCTGCTGTAAAGCAGTTTTCCTGCACAGCTATCCCCACCTATGACCATCCCCCATTCCGCCGCCCCGGCAGAATGGGGGATGCCTTTCGGAATGATCTCATCCAAACCTCATACTAAAACTCCCCCTGCGCCATATGGCGCAGGGGGAGTTTCACACGATTTGACGGGATGTGCTTTCCCTTTAGTCTACAATATCCACCGAAGCCTTCACGCCGGTGCGCTGTGCGTAGGAGCGGATCAGGGTACGGATCTCCTTGGCGATGCGGCCCTGACGGCCGATGACCCGGCCCATATCCTCCGGGGCCACACGCAGCTCCAGCGTCAGCTCATCGCCGGTTTCTACTTCCGTCACAGTGACCTGATCGGGATGCTGAACAAGGCTTCTGGCGATGTAGAGCAGCAGCTCCTTCATGCCTCTGCCTCCGCTTTACTGAACGTCGACCTTCTTCAGCAGAGCACGAACGGTCTCAGTGGGCTGAGCACCGGTCTTGATCCACTCACGGGCCCGGTCAGCGTCGATCTTGATCTCAGCGGGAGACACGCAGGGATTGTAGGTGCCGATCTCCTCGATGAAACGACCGTCACGGGGATAGCGGGAATCCGCCACTACCACACGATAGTAAGGAGCCTTCTTCGCGCCCATTCTTCTCAGTCTGATCTTAACCATGTTGTTTTTCCTCCAATAATGTAAAATAGAATTGTATTTGATAAATGCTCCTGCACTTATTTATGGTTTTTGCGCCGGTCACTTCAGCCGCTTCTTACGCCCGAAGCCCTTCATTTTTCCACGGCCACCCATACCGGGCATCCCGCCCATGCCGGGGATCCCCCGGAAGCGCCCCTTGCTCATGGACTTGGTGAGCTGCTGGAGCATCTCGAAGGACTTCAGCAGCCGGTTCACATCCACCACCTGCAAGCCGCAGCCTGCGGCAATGCGCCGTTTGCGGCTGGCGTTGAGGATCTGTGGATTCTCCCGCTCCAGCGGCGTCATGGATAGGATGATGGCCTTGGTGTGGGCCATCTGCTTTTCATCGATCTGACTGGCATCCAGCTGCTTGCCCAGATTCCCCGGCAGCATCCCGGCGATCTGGCTCAGGTCGCCCATGTTCTGCAGCTGCTCCATCTGATCCAGATAGTCCGTCAGCGTCAAGCGGTTCTTGCGGAGCTTCTCCTCCAGCTTCTTGGCCTGCTTCTCGTCATACTGCTGCTCCGCCTTCTCGATGAAGGTCAGCATATCGCCCATGCCCAGGATCCGGGAGGCCATGCGCTCCGGGTGGAACAGCTCGATCATGTCCAGCTTCTCGCCGGTACCCACGAACTTGATGGGCTTGCCGGTGGCCGCCCGGATGGAGAGCGCTGCACCGCCACGGGCGTCGCCGTCCAGCTTGGTGAGCAGCACACCGTCGATGCCCAGCGCCTCATCAAAGGCGGAGGCGGCGTTCACCGCATCCTGACCGGTCATGGCATCCACCACCAGCAGGATCTCTGTGGGCTTCACCGCCGCCTTGATGGCCTTCAGCTCGTCCATCAGGGCCTCATCGATGTGCAGCCGTCCTGCGGTATCCAGAAAGACCATGTCGTTGCCGTGGTCCCTGGCGTACTTGACGGCCTCCTTGGCGATGTGTACCGGGTCCGCCTGACCCATTTCAAACACCGGGATATCCAACTGTTTGCCCACTACCTGCAGCTGGTTGATGGCGGCCGGACGATACACATCGCAGGCCACCAGCAACGGCCGCTTGCCGAACTGTCGGCGCATCAGGCCCGCCAGCTTGGCGCCGTTGGTGGTTTTACCGGCGCCCTGCAAGCCCACCATCATCACAATGGTGGGTCCCTTGGAGGCAAAGGTCAACCGAGCATTGGAGCCGCCCATCAGGGCCGTCAGCTCCTCATTGACGATCTTGACGATCTGCTGACCGGGGGTCAGGCTGTCCAGCACATCTGCACCGACACAGCGCTCTGTGACCTGCGCCACAAAATCCTTGACCACCTTATAGCTGACGTCCGCCTCCAGCAGCGCCAGCCGCACCTCACGCATCCCCTCCCGGACGTCCGCCTCGGTGAGGCGGCCCTTGCCACGGAGCTTTTTGAATGCGGCGTTGAGTTTTTCGGAAAGTCCTTCAAATGCCATAGCTTACTCCCTCAGAGCGGCGGCATATTCGCAGATCTGCGCCGTCAGCCGTTCCAGCTCCGGATTCTCATACTGCCGGTAGTTGATGGTTCTGATCTCCTTGGCGGCGTCCTCAATGCCCTGCACCTTCTTCTGCATCTGCATGAAGCGCCGGATGAGGCCCGTCTTATCCTCCAGCTCTGTCATGGCGGCCTCCGCCCGGACAATGACGTCCCGGACGCCCTGCCGGGAGATGCCGTAGTTCTCAGCGATCTCCGCCAGTGACAGATCCTCATTGTAGTAAAGATCAAAGAACTCCTTCTGCCGGTCTGTGAGGATCTCCCCATAAAAATCGAACAGCATCGTCATGCGATAGGTCTGGTTTTTCACGAAGATCCCTCCTATGTAAAGTCGATTTGCTTTACAAGCATGACTATCATACCCCATTCCGCCCCGGTTGTCAAGGTGAATTTTGCGGCAAATGAAAGTTTTTCATGGCTGCGGGCATCATTTTTCATGGAATAATTCCTCATTTCGCTTGCACAATCCCGGTGATTTGGCTATAATAGGCAGTATGCTAATGTGAAGGAATGAATCCATGAGTACTGTTATCGCCTCTGTGGATCACCGCAGCCCTGCCCAGCGGGCGGGGATCCGGCCCGGCGAGAAGCTGCTGACCATCAACGGCCACGAGATCGTGGACGTGCTGGACTACCGCTTCTACGGCTATGATGCCAAGTGCCGGCTGGAGCTGCTGGAGCCCAACGGTTCCGTGCGGAATGTACAGATCAAAAAGGAAGAGGGCCTGGATCTTGGGCTGAATTTCGACACCTATCTGATGGACGAAATGCGCTGCTGCGCCAACCACTGTGTGTTCTGCTTTGTGGACCAGATGCCCCCCGGAATGCGCCAGACCCTCTATTTTAAGGACGACGATGCCCGGCTGAGCTTTCTGCAGGGCAACTATATCACCCTCACCAATCTGACGGAGCGGGAGGCTCAGCGCATCATTGATCTGCGCATCAGCCCCATCAACGTCTCCGTCCACACCACAGACCCCCAGCTCCACTGCACCATGCTGGGCAACAAGAACGCCGTGCGCTCTCTGGAGTATATGCGCCGGTTCTGTGAGGCCGGCATCGTCATGAACGGGCAGATCGTCATCTGCCCCGGCTGGAACGACGGCGATCAGCTGCGCCGCACCCTGCGGGACCTGACGGAGATGGAGTTCTCCAGCTGCTCGCTGGTGCCGGTGGGCATCACCAAGTACCGCAAGGGCCTTGCCAAGCTGCGCCCCGTGGACGCCGCCACCGCCGCCGAGATCATCGACATCGCAGACGAATTCGGCCGGGAGAATCTGGAGCGCTTCGGCACCCGGCGCTTTTTCTGCGCCGACGAGCTGTTCCTGCGGGCGGGCCGCCCCCTGCCGGAGGAGGACTACTACGAGGGCTACCGCCAGCTGGAAAACGGCGTGGGGATGCTGCGCTCGCTGGGAGACGATTTTCTGGCAGCGCTGGATACGGTGGATGTACCGGAGGAATTTTCCTCCTTCACCATCGCCACCGGCACAGCGGCGGCCCCCTTCCTGACGGGACTGGTGCAGCAGGCACAGGCCCGCTTTCCCGACCTCCGGGGCGAGGTGGTGGCCATCGACAACGACTTCTTCGGCCACACCATCGACGTGGCGGGCCTGCTGACGGGACAGGACATCTCCGCCCAGCTGCAAAAGCGGCCGCTGGGAGACCGGGTGCTGATCCCGCTGCATATGCTGCGGCACGGTGAAACGGTATTTCTGGATGATTATACAGTAGAGCGTCTGTCTCAGGAGCTGGGCCGCCCCGTACAGGTGGTGGGTCTGGACGGCTTCGATCTGGCCGACGCCCTCTTTGCCCCGGCGGAAAGCCGGCAGGACAACGGAAGGAGCTGATACCCATGTCCAAACCCTTGATCGCCATCGTCGGACGGCCCAACGTGGGCAAGTCCATGCTGTTCAACAAGATCATCGGTCGTCGCCTCTCCATCGTGGAGGATACTCCCGGTGTCACCCGTGACCGCATTTATGGGGAGTCCGATTGGAACGGCCGCAAGTTCCGCCTGGTGGATACCGGCGGTATCGAACCCAATACCGACAACCAGATCCTTGCCTTCATGCGGGAGCAGGCTCAGATCGCCATCGACAACGCCAACGTCATCATCTTCGTCACCGATATCAAGACCGGCATGACCGCCGCCGACCAGGAGGTGGCCGGGATGCTCCAGCGCTCTAAGAAGCCCATTGTGCTGGCGGTGAACAAGATGGACTCCACCGGCGCCGTGGACCCGGACTTCTATGAGTTCTACAATCTGGGTCTGGGCGACCCCATCGCCGTGTCCGCCGTCCACGGCCACGGCACCGGCGACCTGCTGGATGCCTGCCTGCAATACTTCCCCCCGGAGGACGAGGAGGAAGAGGACAGCGATGTCATTCAGGTGGCCATCATCGGCAAGCCCAATGTGGGCAAGTCCTCCCTCACCAACCGCATTCTGGGCCAGCAGCGGGTCATCGTCAGCAACGTAGCCGGCACCACACGGGACGCCATCGACAGCTACTTTGAAAACGAGACCGGCAAGTATAACTTCATTGACACCGCCGGTATGCGGAAAAAGTCCAAGGTGGACGATAACATCGAAAAATACAGTGTCCTGCGGGCCACCATGGCCATCGAGCGCAGCGATGTGTGCCTCATCATGATCGACGCACAGGACGGTGTCACGGAGCAGGATACCAAGGTGGCGGGTCTGGCCCACGAGGCCGGCAAGGCCTGTATCATCGTGGTGAACAAGTGGGATCTGGTGGAAAAGGACGACAAGACCATGGACCGGATGCGGGAGGATATCCGCCGGGACCTGAGCTATATGACCTACGCCCCCATCGTGTTCATCTCCGCCCTGACCGGCCAGCGTGTCACCCGGCTCTTCGAGCTCATCAACTACGTCCGGGAGCAGTCCTCCATGCGGATCACCACCGGGATGCTCAACTCCGTTCTGGCGGACGCACAGACCCGTGTCCAGCCCCCCACGGATAAGGGCCGCCGCCTGAAGATCTATTATATGACGCAGGTGGGCATCCGCCCGCCCCACTTTGTGGTGTTCTGCAACGATAAAAAGCTCTTCCACTTCTCCTATCGCCGGTATCTGGAAAATCAGATCCGCAGCGTGTTCGGGCTGGAGGGTACGCCCATCATCATGAGCATCCGCCAGAAGGGGGAAGAAGATGCATAACGTGACCGTGGCTTTCGCCGCATTGCTGGTGATGCTGCTGTCCTACTTCTTCGGCTGCTTCAACGGCTCTTTCATGGTATCCCACTTCATCATCCGGGACGACGTCCGCAAGCACGGCAGCGGCAACGCCGGTCTCACCAACTTCTACCGCACCTACGGTGCCAAATACGCCCTGCTGGTCATCGCCTGCGACATGGGCAAGACCGTGGCGGCGTGCCTGCTGGGCAGCTTCTTCTTCCGCTGTCTGGGCTGGGACGGCACCTTGGGGACGCTTCTGGCAGGCCTCGGCTGTGAGCTGGGCCACATCTTTCCGGTGTTCTACGGCTTCCGGGGCGGCAAGGGCATCCTCTCCGGCGGCACGCTGGTGCTGCTGCTGAACTGGCGGGTGGCCGCCGTGGCATGGGCGCTGTTCCTGCTGCTGTGGCTCACCACCCGATACGTCTCGCTGGCCTCCATCACCGCCACCTGCAGCGCCCCCATCACCGTGTACTTCGTCTATGCGCACAACTGGCTCTACACCGGTCTATGTCTGGCGGTGGCGGCTCTGGTGGTCTGGTGTCATCGGGAAAATATCCAGCGCCTTCTCCACGGAACGGAGAAAAAATTCAAGTGGCACGTCAACCCCATGGAGGGCAAGGATCCGCCTCAATAAGAGAGAGAAAATAAACAGAAAGGAACCAAGCACATGAAACACAACCAAATGCGTCAGGTGGTATTCCCTATTCTGGCGGCCTTTATCTGGGGTACTTCCTTCGTGTCGCAGGATATCTGCGCCGACTCCATGGGGGCCTTCACCTTCAACGGCACCCGTTACTTCATCGCCGTACTGTCTCTGCTGGTGGTGATTGCCGTCATGAACGCCACTCGGAAGGACCGGCCCCAGCCCACGGCGGAGGAAAAGAAGGCCTCCCGCAAGCAGCTGTGGCTGGGCGGCCTCTGCTGCGGCACCGCTCTGGCTATCGCCTCCAACTTCCAGCAGGCGGGTCTGGTGGCCGGCACCGACGCCGGCAAGGCGGGCTTCATCACGGCGCTGTATGTGGTGCTGGTCCCCCTGTTCGGCCTGTTCTTCCGCCGGAAAGTCAGCGGCCCGGTGTGGATCGCCGTGGTGCTGAGCGTGGTATCCCTGTACCTGCTGTGTATCAAGGGCGGCTTCTCTCTGGCCCCCGGCGACCTGCTGGTGCTGGTGTGTGCCGTGTGCTTTGCCGTACACATTCTCCTCATTGACCACTTCACCGCCCGCTGCGACGGTGTGAAGCTCTCCTGCCTGCAGTTCCTGTTCGCCGCTATCTGGTCCACCATTCTGGCCCTGATCTTCGACACCATTGACTTCCACGTCCTTTGGGAGTGCATCCTGCCCCTGCTGTACGTGGGCGTGTTCTCCTGCGGCGTGGGCTACACCCTGCAAATTCTGGCCCAGAAGGATTCCAACCCCACGGTGGTCACCATCCTGCTGAGTCTGGAGAGCGTGTTCGCCGTCATCGCCGGTGCCATCATCCTGCACCAGCAGATGTCCTTGCGGGAGTATATCGGCTGTGCTCTAATGTTCATTGCCGTGGTGCTGGCGCAGGTCCAGTTCCCCGTCAAAAAGGCCAAGCAGCTCCAGTAAGCCCTTTACAAATCAACAAAAGACGCCCTCCGGCATGGCCGGAGGGCGTTTCTCTATTCACTTCTTCCCTTTCAGGGCTTCATGCGGCGCAGCAGCTCCACCAGCATCTTCCAGACCCGCTGCACGGAGGAGATGGACATTTTCTCCCGGAAGGTGTGGATCTCCTTCAGGTCCGGTCCGAAGGACACGCAATCCAGCCCCGGCAGCTTGGCAGAGAACAGCCCACACTCCAGACCGGCATGGATGGCCTCCACCTTGGGTTCATAGCCGTACTGATCGGTGAACACCTCCACCATCAGATCCCGCAGCGGAGAATCCGGCAGATAGGCCCAGCCGGGGTACTCCCCACGGGTGGAGGTCTCCCCGCCCAGCTCCGCCGTCAGGCAGGCGATGCGCTGGAGCAGCATCTGCTTCTGGCTCTCCACGCTGCTGCGAACGCTGCTGGACAGATGCACCTCCGTCTCGCCGGTGGTGAGGATGCCCATGTTCAGGGAGGTCTGCACCAGACCGGGGATGTCAGCGCTCATGACCTGTACGCCGTTGGGGTGGCACACCAGCAGGCACACCGCCCGGCGGGTGGACACTGCGTCCATAGGCAGCATGGCCGTCTCGGCAGGCTCCACCGTTACCTCTACGTCGGGATCCGTCACCCGGTACTCCTCCCGCAGGGACTGCGTCATGCGGCGGCAGACCTCGGCGGTGACCTCGGCGTTGGCGGAGATCAGCGCCTGTGCGCCGGTGGGAATGGCGTTGTCCTTCAGACCGCCGCAGACCTCCACCAGCCGCAGCTCCGTCTCCTCCGCCACAGAGGCCAGCACACGGCCCATCAGCTGAACGCCGTTGCCCCGGCCCTTGTCGATCTCCGTGCCGGAGTGGCCGCCTACCAGCCCCTGAACGGTAATGCGCTGCACAGGAGCCGCAAAGGCCTCCCGCCGCACCGGCAGCACGCAGTCCATCCGAGCGCCTCCGGCGCAGCTGACGGTGAACACGCCCTCGTCCTCAGAGTCAATGTTCAGCATCCGGCGTCCCTTCAGGCCGGACACGTCAATGCCCATGGCCCCGTCCATGCCCGTCTCCTCGTCCACGGTGATGACCGCCTCAATGGGAGGATGGGGCAGGCTCTCGTCGTCCAGCACCGCCAGCGCCATGGCCACGGCGATGCCGTCGTCGCCGCCCAGCGTGGTTCCCTTGGCATAGACAAAATCCCCGTCGATGGCCAGATCCAGCCCCTCACGGGTCATGTCCTTGCCGCAGTCCGGCGCCTTCTCGCACACCATGTCCATGTGACCCTGCAAAATCACCGGCTCCGCCCCCTCGTACCCGGCGGAGGCGTCCTTAAAGATGATGATGTTGTTCAGCGCATCCTGCTGATACCGCAGGCCCCTCTCCCTGGCAAACTCCGCCAGCCAGTCGCTGACGGCCTTGGTGTTGCCCGAACCGCGGGGAATAGCGCTCATCTGCTCAAAAAAGTGAAATACCCGTCCCGGCTCCAGATGCTCCAGAACTGCCATATACATCGCTCCTTTTCTCTGTATGGGATATCGCCTTTAGTATACCCCCTGCCGCCGGATTTGACAAGAGAAAAACTGCCGGGACTCTCCTCCCGGCAGCTTTCACGCTGAAGCATCCAAATTTTTTTGCTGCGGGACTCCCGCAGGCGGCACGTCCCTGCGCCGCTTGGTCGGAGATTGCCCCTCGCCGCCTCTTATTCGTCGGCGTTGATGTGGTACAGCCCCGCCACATCCTCCAGCGCCACCGAGAAGGTCACGGCCTGCGCCTCGGTATGCGCCCCCGCTCGGGCCATGATGGCCTGCATCACGGTGTTCTTGTCGCCGGTAGGCACCACCATGAGGATGATCTCCCGCTCCTCGGCAATGGACATTCCAAAGAACTTCCCGGCATCCTCGGCGCCGGTGCTCTTGGCGTGCAGAATGGTGCCGCCGTGGGCTCCTGCGCTGCGAGCGGCTCCCATCACTGTGTCGGTGTAGCCCTGATTGGCAATGGCCACGATCAGCTGATACGCTGCATCCTTCATGCTCTCATCCTCCTTCACTTCCACATCCGGCTCCGCCTCCGGGTTGCCGGTAATCAAATAGTTCATGGCCGTCCGCCCGCCGATGCTGCTCAAAGGCAGGCACATGGCAATGCCGGTGCCGGGATTGGTCAGGTGCATGGTGGTGACCAACTCCTTCATCAGCACCTCCTTGCACGCCGGTGTCACCACCGACAGCATCACGGACTTCTCCGTGGCCTCCAGACCCAGATAGCTCAGCACCTCATCGCTGGCGGTCCCCCGGCCCAGCGCCGTAAACACCACCGGTGCGCCGAAGGCCCGGTAAAAATCCACAAATCGCTTGGAACCCATCACCCGGTTGGTAATGGTGATCATCAAATACAGTCGCTTCATATGCCCTCCTATGCCAGCTCGATGATCTCCTCCACCTGCCCAACGGCCGGTACAGGAGTGCGCTTGCTGAGCTTTCGCTGATAGCTGACGCCCAGCAGCTGGATGGTCACCAGCGGCGTCATAGCCACCATGGCCACCACGCCGAAGGCGTCCGTCACCACATTGCCCCCCAGCGCATCGCAGGCCCCCATGGCAAAGGGTAGCAGGAACGTGGCCGTCATCGGACCGGAGGCCACACCGCCGGAGTCGAAAGCGATGGAGGTAAAGATCTTCGGCACCACAAAGGACAGCGCCAGACTCAGCACATAGCCGGGGATCAAAAACCACATGATGGAGATACCCGTCAGCACCCGGATCATGGCCAGCGCCAGCGACACCGACACGCCGATGGAGAGTGCCGCATTCATGGCGCTGGCGGGAATGGCTCCGGCGGTGATCTCCTCCACCTGCCGGTTCAGCACATGGACCGCCGGTTCCGCCGACACGATGAAGTATCCGATGAGCATGGCAATGGGGATCAGCAGCCAGCTGTAGCTCTCATGGGCGGCAATGCTCTCCCCCAGGAAGCTGCCCACAGGCATGAAGCCCACGTTGACACCGGTAAGGAACAGCACCAGCCCGATGTAGGTGTACAGCAGACCAAAGAGCATACTCATGACCTCCCGCCGGTGCATCCGCCGGGTGACCAGCTGGAACAGGACGAAAAACGCCAGAATGGGCGCCAGAGACAGGAAGATCTCCTTGAAATACTCCGGCAGCGCATGGGTATACGACCGGAACATCTCCGCCGTGTCCTTGGCATCCGGCACGCTCACCGGGGTATAGGTGCTGCCGTCGGGCTGATACAGCAGGCCCAGCAGCAATACCGTGATGATGGGGCCGATGGAACACAGGGCCACCAGACCGAAGCTGTCGCCCCCCGCCTCCCTGTCGTTACGCACGGCGCTGACGCCCACGCCCAGCGCCATGATAAAGGGTACCGTCATGGGGCCGGTGGTGACGCCGCCGGAGTCGAAGGCGACGGCCCAGAAGTTCGGGGACACGAAGCCCGCCAGCACGAACACGATGGCGTAAAACCCGATCAGCAGATACGACAGCTGGATGGCAAACAAAATACGCAGCAGGGCGATCACCAGAAAAACCCCCACGCCCAGCGCCACGGACCAGATGATGACCCGATCCGGGATAGACGGCACCTGCCCTGCCAGCACCTGCAGATCCGGCTCCGCCACGGTGATGATGACGCCGATCAAAAAGCTGATGGCCACGATGACCCACACCTTTTTGGATCGGGTGATCTCCTTACCTACCGCCTCACCCAGTGGGATCATGGACATCTCCGAACCCAGAGTAAACAACCCCATACCCACGATCAGCAGCAGACTCCCCAGCAAAAACGCCATCATGGCGTTGTTGGAGATAGGGGTAATAGTAAAGCACAGCACCAGCACAATGGCGGTGATGGGCAGCACCGAGGTCAGCGATTCCTTCAGGGGCTTGCGGAAAATGGTCAGCACCTCTCCGGCCTCCCGCCGCTTGCGCCGCAGGCGATCCTGCTGCGCCTGTACGCTCAATGGCTTACGAGACAAATATCTTCCTCCTTTTCCAATTTTCTCCTGACAAAACGAGAGCGCACCTGTCCGCACATTGGGCAGATGCGCCTCGCATCTCTACTTACAATATCATTTTATCATGAAAAGCCCCCGCAGGGCAAGGGATTTTCCGTAAAGAATCCGTGAACAAATGGCAAGGCTTACTCCTTGTCAGCATCCGCTGCATCCTGTTTCTTGGCTTTCTCCTCCCGTTCCTTGCGGATGTGATCCACCAGCAGCAGCACGCCCATCAGCAAGCAGGCAATGCCCAGCACCAGATAGATGGCGCCGCCCCGCTCCAGGATCCCCACCAGCGCAAACAGCACGCCGAGGATAAAGACGATGACCGTGATCTGCTGCCGCTTGCGCCGGTCCCGCTGGCGCTTGATCTCCTGGATCTGTTCGTCGGTGTATTCCGTGTACTTCATTCCTTCTTCTCCTTTTCCGTTATAACTCCTCCCGTGGGCCGGGCCGGTAGCTCTCCTCCATCAGCGCCAAGGTCAGCCCTCCGGCGGACAGCTCCGTCAGCCGCCCCTGCAGGGTCTCCCGCCTCTCCGACGGCAGAGATACCGTCAGCGTCACATCAGCGCCGTAGTCCATATCGTCTAAAACACCGTCCGCAGCGGCGATCTCCAGCTTCACCCGCTCAAACAGCGGATAGGGGCAGCTGAGCCGCACACGGGCCCACAGGCCCATGGTGGCCACGCCCGCCGCCGCCAAGGCGTCCCGTGCGCCCTTGGAGTAGGCACGGGTCAGCCCTCCGGCCCCCAGCAGGATACCGCCGAAATACCGGGTCACCACGCACACCGCTCCGGTGACGTTCTCCCGCTGGAATACGTTCAGCATGGGCTGTCCCGCCGTTCCCTGAGGCTCTCCGTCGTCGGAGTAGCGCACCAGATTCGGCCCCAGCAGATAGCACCAGCAGTTGTGCCGTGCGTCATAATACTTCTTCTTCGTCTCCTGGATCCGGGCTTGGGCCTCCTCCTCCGTCTCCACCCGCCACACGTGGCTGATGAACCGGGAGCGCTTCTCCACAAACTCGCTCTCCGCCTCCTGAAAGGGGATACGAAAGCCGTCAGCCATGGCGCACCTCCCACTCCTGCCTCGTAATGGCCTGGCACACGCCGGGGCGCTCCGTTCCGTCGGGCCACGGCGACGGCGGCGTATCGCAGACGTGTCGGAAGCCGCACTTCTCCTGCACCCGCCGGGATCGTTCATTCCCCGGAAAATGGGCGCACCACACACGCTCCGCACCCATCTCCCGAAACTGCCGGCGCAGCATCGCCTCCACGGCCTCCGGGATCAGTCCCTGCCCCCAGTAGGGGCGGGCGATCCAGTAGCCGAGCTCCGGCTCCCCTCTCCCCTCCGGTATCTCCGTGGGAAATACGCCGATGGCGCCGATGGGGCCGCCGTTCCCGTCCTTTGGCACCACGGCAAAGGTTCCCTCCTTGGCCAGCACCGTCCGGATGATCTCCCGGCTGTTCTCCACAGAGGTGTGGGGCGACCATCCGGCGGCGGGGCCTACCTCCGGGTCGCTGGCCCAGCGGTACAGCGCCTCGGCATCGCTCTCCTGCCACGGCCGCAGCAGCAGCCGTTCCGTTTCCATCATTCCCAGTCCTCCTTCGGCTCCGTCCAGCCCTCGATATAGTCCTTCAGCTGGCCCAGCACCTTGGGGGGACACACCGCCGTCACATCAATGCTCTCCTGATAGGCCACATCCTCCACCTTGGCCTCCCGATAGAGGCTGTCCAGCATCCCCGCCTTGTCATAGGGCAGATGGATCACCACCCGGCGGGTCCCCTTGTCCAGCCTCCGGTCGATGGCCTCCATCAGCGCCGGGATGCCCTCCCCGGTCTTGGCGGAGATGGACACGGCGTCCTCCTCATGGCTCCGCTCCCCGGAGAAGGCCACGTCGCACTTATTGTATACCCGGATGCAGGGGATCTGATCCGCCTTCAGTTCGTGGATCAGTTCCTCCACAATGGCGGCCTGCTGCTGCCACTGGGGATTGGACACGTCGATGACGTGCAGCAGCAGGTCGGCGTACTCCAGCTCCTCCAGCGTGGCCTTGAAGGCCTCCACCAGCTGGTGGGGCAGCTTGCGGATAAAGCCCACGGTGTCGGAGATCACCACATCCAGCGTATCGCTGACGGTAAGCAGCCGTGTGGTGGTGTCCAGCGTATCAAACAGTCGGTTGTTGGCGGGGATACCCGCCCCGGTGATGGCGTTGAGCAGGGTGGATTTTCCGGCATTGGTGTAGCCCACGATGGCCACCACCGGGATCTCGTTTTTCTGCCGCCGCTGGCGCTGGGTGCTGCGGACCCGCCGCACCTCCTCCAGCTCCGCCTTCAGCTTGTCGATCTTCCGGTGGATGTGGCGGCGGTCCGTCTCCAGCTGCGTCTCGCCAGGGCCCTTGGAGCCAATGGGACCCTTGCCGCTGGTGCCGGCCTGTCGCTCCAGATGGGTCCACATACCCACCAGCCTCGGCAGCAGATACTGGTACTGGGCCAGCTCCACCTGCAAGCACCCCTCCTTGGTCTTGGCCCGCTGGGCAAAGATGTCCAGGATCAGGCCGCTGCGGTCCAGCACCTGTACCCCGGTCATCTCCGTCAGCACCCGGATCTGGGAGGGCGAGAGGTCGTTGTCGAAGATGACCATGGTGGCCTCTTCCTCCTGCACCATGCGCCGTACCTCCTCCACCTTGCCCTCTCCGATGAAGCTGTGGGGATCCGGCTTCTCCCTGCTCTGCAAAATGGTGCCGACGGCCTGCCCTCCGGCGGTCTCTACCAGAGCCGCCAGCTCCGCCAGACTCTCCTCGTCTGCGTTATCCTCCCGCAGCACCGGGGAGCGCAGCCCCACCAGCACCGCATAGTCTCTCTTATTTTCCCTGTTTTCTTCCAAAGTTCTGCGTTCCATGTGCATCCTCGCTTCCGGTTTTCACCTAATAATATAGTATACCCGGCGGCAAAAGTAAAGGACCCGCAGCCAAAAAGCTGCGGGTCCTGTAAAAAGTGTCTTTACTTGTCCAGACCGAAGCGCTTGTTGAACTTCGCCACACGTCCGCCGGTATCCACCAGCTTCTGCTTGCCGGTGAAGAAGGGGTGACACTTAGAGCAGACTTCTACGCGAATATCCTTCTTCGTAGAACCTGTCTCAATTACATTACCGCAGGCGCATTTGATAGTAGTCTGCTGATAATTGGGATGGATTCCTTCCTTCATTGCTCTGGTTCACCTCTTTCTGGTACAATAGTCCTCTTTCACAAAGGCAACTGTGATGATACCACATCTCATGGCAAAATGCAAGCACTTTTTGCAAATTTACAAATTTATTGTGGCGCCCGTGGAGAAAAAGTACAATACCTTGCGGCAGACCTTCTCCTCCATCACCCGCTCCAGCGCCTGAGCATAGGCCTCCAGCTGGGGCCGGTACTCCTCCGCCCGCTGCGGCTCCTCGCCGGGAGCCAGACGGTCGGTCTTGAAGTCCACCACCACAAGCCCCTCCTCCGTGCGGAAGGCGCAGTCCACGACGCCCTGAAGCATCAGTTCCTCTCCCTCCGCCGCCGGGTCGTACAGCGCCGCCGGCATCAGCAGGGCAAAGCGATACTCCCGCCAGACCTGCCGGGCCTGCCGGATCTCCTGCGCCAGCGGCGTCGCCAGAAACGCCCGGATGCGCTCCATGTCCACCGCCTCCGCCTGCTGGGGTGTCAGAAGCCGCCGATCCGTGAGCCGCCGCACCTGCTCCTCCGGGTCCGGGCCGCCCAACTCCAGATACTGCATCACCAGATGCATGGCCGTCCCCCGTTCCGCAGCGGTGAGCCTGCGCTCCTGCTGCAAAAAGAGGGGCCTCTGGAAGTCCAGCCGCCGGGGCCGGGCGGATGCCGCCCCCTCTGCGATCTCCTCATCCAGCACCCTGCCCTTCAGCTGGGTGGCCGTCACCTTGGTGGGGATGGTGCAGGCCGCCGTGTGGCCATAGCGCAGCTCCATGGCGGAGAGATCATACCGTCGCTCCTGCACCGCAGCCTCCTCCGGGGCCGCAGCCGCAGACCCACATTCAAACACCGGGTTCTCCCACAGCCGCACCTGCCAGCCGCCATCGGAGAGGGCCGGCTGCTCCGGCTCCATGTCCGCCCACTGCCGCAGCACCGCCGCCTCCGGCGTACACAGCAGCGGCAGCAGGATCCAGTCCCCCGGCGCCTTGGCGCTCCCCACGGCCTCCGGCGCCGCAGGACAGCCCGCCACACTGAGCAGGCCCCGGACCCGGTTGCGTGCAAAGCGCATACAGTCCACGCAGATCAGCTTCTCCTTGGCACGGGTCATGGCCACGTACAGGATCCGCATCTCCTCCGCCAGACTCTCCCGTGACAGGGCCAGCTGAATGGCCTGCTTGGAGACGGTATCGTACCGGATGCGCCGCTGCCGATCCACCCGCTCCGTCCCCAGTCCCAGCCGGGGATGCACCAGCACGGGCCGCTGGAAATCGTCCCGGTTGAAGCCCTTCTGCAGATCCGCCAGGATCACCACCGGGAACTCCAGTCCCTTGGACTTGTGGATGGTCATCAGCTGTACGCCGCCGCTCTCCTGCCTTGCGCTGATATCCGGCAGGTCGCCGCTCTCCATCAAGTCATGCAGATAGCTGACAAAATCGAACAGGTTCCCCCGTCCCGCAGCCGCCAGCTGCCCGGCGTAGGCGTACAGCGCCAGCAGATTGCTGCGCCGCTGCGCACCACCCTCCATGGCCCCGAACACCGCCAGTGCCTGCCAGTCCGTGTACAGCTTCCACAGCAGCCGGTCCGCCGTCAGCTCCCCGGCCGCCGCCCGCAGCTGCGCCAGCCGCTCCAGAAAGGCACGGCTATCCTCGCCGTCGTCGGCACACAGAGCGCCGTAGTAGTCTCCCCCCGGATGCCCGCCCCGGATCTGGGCCAGCCGATCCGGTGAAAAGCCCAGCAGCGGCGACCGCAGCACCGCCAGCAGCGGCACATCCTGCCGTGGATTGTCCACGATCTGCAAAAACGACACCATCACGGCGATCTCCATGGTCTCGAAGAAGGACTGCTCCTCCCCGCCGGCGCAGGGGATATCCTCCCGCTGCAGGGCCGCCGTGAAGGCCTTCCGCCTTGCCGCCGGAGAGCGCATCAGGATCACGATATCCTCCGGTCGGATAGGCCGCTGCTGCCCGTCCTCCCCCTGCACGGGGAAGCCCTCGTCCAGCAGCTGCCGGATGCGATGGGCCACGAACCGGGCCTCCACCTCCGTCCGGTCGAAGCGTTCCTCCTCGCTGTCCGCCACGCTGATCAGATGGAATTCCGTATCCGTGTCGCTGCGCTCCGGATAACCTGTGGCCCCGTAGTTCAGTTGTTCCTCCGGCCCGTAATCCATCTCTCCCATCTGCCGGGACATGATGCTGCCAAACACAAAGTTGGCAGCCGAAAGCACCTGCCGCCGGGAGCGGAAGTTCTGGCTCAGCAGCACCTTTCGTGGCTGCCCCTCCTCTGCCTCCTCTGCCGGTCGGTAGGCCAGATATTTCTCCAGAAAAATGGTGGGGTCCGCCAGCCGGAACCGATAGATGCTCTGCTTCACATCCCCCACGGTGAACAGGTTCTGCCCGTCCCGTGAAATGGCCCGGAAGATGCAGTTCTGCACCTCATTGGTGTCCTGATACTCGTCCACCATGATCTCCCGGTATCGCCCGGACAGTTGCCGCCCCAGCGGCGTCGGCGCACCGTCGTCACCCTGCAAAAGCCGGATGGCATAGTGTTCCTGATCGCTGAAATCCATGCAGTTGCGCCGCACCTTCTCCGCCTGATAGGCGGCGGTGAAATCCTCCGTCAGCTGCACCAGCGCCAGCATGGCCGGGGCCATGGCCTCCAGATCCTCCAGCTGCTCGCTCTCGCTGACCGCCAGCAGTGCACCGATCTCATCCAGCTCGTCCTTGCACCGCTTGCGTACCGCCTGCGCCTGCTCCTTGGCCCCGTCGCAGCCCTTGACGACGCCCATCCGCCGGAAGGCGGGCTTCAGCCGGGCCATGGCGTCCCAGCCCTCCTGCGCCGCCGTCTCATAGCCCTGCAGCTGCTCCGCCATCTCCAGAAACCGGTCGCCATAGCCCCGGTACAGATCCGGATACTGCTCCATCCACGCCGCCGTCTCCGTCAGCTTCCTCGCCCAGAACCGGGTCCGCCGCAGGATGCTGTCCGTCAGCACCTCCCGGTAAGACCCCACGGACTCCGGCACCTGCTGCCACTGCTCCCGCAGCCGCTCCAGCCACCGCATGGGGTAGGCGTGGCTCTGGATCTTCCCGTGGATGTCCAGCACCAGCCGCTCCAGCGCCCGGTCGTCCCGCCCGGCGCCCAGCGTCTCCGCCAGCTGTTGGGCCTGGGTATCCCCCCGGCCGATGCGCTGGTAAAACTCCTCCAATACCTGCTCCAGCACCTGCATCCGCAGCAGCTCCGCCTCCTGCTGATCCAGCACCCGGAAATCCGGGGTCAGGCTTCGCTGCCCCTCCGGCGGCAGCAGGTGGATGTTCTCCCGCAGCAGGCTCCCGCAAAAGGCGTCCACCGTTTTGATGTCCGCCTGATACACCCGCATCATCTGGCGGCGCAGGTGCATATTCTCCGGCTGACGGGCCACTCTCTGGCTCAGCTCTGCGGCGATCCTGCCCCGCAGCTCCGCCGCCGCCGCCTTGGTAAAGGTGATGATGAGGAAGTCGTCGATGCGGCAGCGCTCCCGCTCCATATAGCCGAACAGCCGCTCCACCAGCACCTTGGTCTTGCCGGAGCCGGCGGCGGCGGACACCAGCAGGCTGCCGCCCCGATCCTCCATGGCCCGCCGCTGCTCCGGCGTGGGCTCAAAGCTCCCCATGACGTCCCTCCTCTCCCGTCTCATGCGCTACAAATTCCCAGAACTCGTCGGCCTTCACCCGTTTCAGCGGCCGCAGCCGGTCGCCGGCCTGCCCGTCCTGGAAGTGACAGGCCGATGCAAAATCGCAGTAGGTGCAGGCACTCTCCTGCGGCCCCCGCCAGCAGGGGTCTGCATCGATGTTCCCCTGCCGCAGCTCACGGATGATCTGGTGCAGCAGCTTCTCCACATACTGCCCCAGCCGCCCCAGCTGCGCCGCCGTAGCCACGCCGCCGCTGATGCCGCCGTCCTTGCTCACCTGAATGGGCAGGAAGCACGGCGCCTCCAGCGCACTGTGCTCCATGGCCCGCAGCACCTCCGGATCCCCCAGCACCATGCCGTCCCGCCGCAGTTCCCGGTCCATGGCCCTGCGGAGGGCCTCCGGTGTGATGTCCCGGTCGGCCTTCAGGATCAGATCTCGTGCCGGGTGGTACAGCACCCCCGCCGGAACGATGGGGTATCCGAAGCAGGACTGCCCTTCCTTCTCCAGCGTGAACAGATACAGCAGCATCTGGATCCCCAGCCCGTACCGCACATCCGACAGGTCAAAGGACTTGCGCCCCGTCTTATAGTCCACCACCCGCAAATACAGCTTCCCGTCGTGGAGCCAGCCGTCCACCCGGTCCACTTTTCCGCTGACGGAGAGGGTGGCGTCCCCCTCCTGAATGGTGATGGCCGGCAGTGTGCCGTCCCGTCCGCCGAAGCCCAGTTCAAAGGCCACGGGCTTGAAATCCGATTCCGCCAGTTCCTCCGCCATGCGGTCCACGATGTCCTCCGCCGTGGTACGCAGCCGCCCGAACAGATAGCGGAACCGGGCGCTCTTTTCCTCGTAACCCGGTATCTCGTCCCGGATGTAAAGGTCAATGTATTTACGGACCATAGCGTGCAGCTGCGGCGTTTTCACCGCCGCCCAGCCGCCGCTGCCTGCCACCTCACGGGCGGTGTTCTCCAGCAGATAGTGCAGAAACGTCCCGATCTCCGGGGCCTCGAAGCCCGCCGGACGCCGCTCCTTGGCCCGCAGGCCGTACTGCATAAAGTAGCCGAAGTGGCACTGCCGCACCCGGTCCATCCGGGATGCGGACATCCCCATCCGAGTGCCGTACAGGGACTGCACCGCCGCTGGGGACAGCCGTCCCCGGCGCAGCTGTCTGGCCCGCTCCATGGCCGCCAGCGTCCCGGCGTACTCCTCTCTCCCGGCAAAGTACCGCCACAGGGAGCCGCCCATCTCCTGACCGGCCTCCTCCAGCGCCACCGCCGGGGTCAGCAGACGCACCGTCTCCCGCTCCGGCATCAAGCCCGGAAACAACCGCTCCAGCCGCCGCACCACAAAGGAGGGCCGCAGCTGTCCGCCGTTGTGATCCGTCACCGGATAGCTCACCGTCAGATGCTCCGACGGCTGGGCCAGACAGGCATAGATGTTCTGTAATTCGTTGTCCAGTGGGTCAAAGGCCGCATCCGACAGCAGAATGTCCCGCTGCTGCAAAACCTCCCGCTCCTCCGGCTCCAGCAGGCCGTGGCCCGACGGCGGCTGGGGCAGCACATGGTCGTTGGCCCCCAGCAGAAACAGCCGCTTCACCGAGTGCCGGTCGTTGCGGGTCAGTTCGCTGACCTTCACCTGATCCAGCGTCGCCGGGATGGTCCCCACGCTGTACTGGGTCAGCACCAGCCGCAAAAGCCGGGCAAATTCCTCGCCGGAGAGCTCCATCTCCCCCAGGATCTCCGCCATCTGATCCAGTACGCCGCACAGGATCCTCCACAGCTGGCTGTATTCCTCCGCCAGCTGGGCCTGTCCCTGCCGCAGCAGCTCCTCTGCCGTCTCCTTCAGGCGCTGCGGCACGCCGGACTCCTCGGCAAATATGTAAAGCATCTCCGCTTTATCCCTGGCCTTCGGCCTATCCTTCAGGCCATCGCTCAGGGGCAGCAGCGTAGAGCGCACCTTCTGCCTTATGCGGTTGACCTCCGCCAGCCGCTGCTGCCGCTCCGGGGTCATCTCCTGCCCGTAGCCGTCGGGGTTTGCCGTCCACTCCGTGTCCCGCAGCCACATATTCCCCCGGATGCTCCACAGGATCACATAGTTCTCCAGCAGGTCGCATTCCTCCGCCGTGATGCCCGCCATCCCCGTCTTGAGATAGCGGAACATATCCTCCCGCCGGAAGCCGCCGGTAACGGCATCCACCGCCCCCAGCAGCATGGTCAGGGGCGGCTTTGCCAGAATATCGCTGCGACGGCTGATGTACGCCGGGATGCCATCCCGCTGAAAAACGCTCTCGATGACCGGGCCGTATACCTCCATGCTCCGGGCGGTAACGGCAATGTCCCGCCAGCGGCAGGCCCCGGAGGCCACCAGCTTCCGGATCTGCGCCGCCGTCCGCTCCACCTCGCCGTATACCGTGCCGCACTCCCACAGCGCCACCTGCTGCCGGCAGTCGTCCCCCTCATAGGGCATATCCTCCCCCAGCAGGTGCTTCTCCAGATGGGCCAGCGGCCCCTTCCCGGAGCCGGTGAGCCACACGATCTCGCACTCCGTCCCCAGCTGCCGGGCCATCCGCTCCAGCCGCTGCCGCTGACGCAGGGCATTCTGAAACAGCGTCCCCTCCGCCCGGTCGCCCAGCAGCGTCACCGTCACGCTCTCCGCCTGACGCATCACCTGCTCCAGCACGCTCTCCTCCAGCTTGTTCAGATAGGAGAACCCGTCCAGATACACGTCCTTGCCCCGGAGATAGTCGCTCTCCGCCAGCCGGTCCCGCAGCTTCTGGAGCCGGGACCGGGCGTCCACGCCCTCGGCATGGAGTTTCCCGTCATAGGCGGCATACAGCAGCGCCAGATCCCGGAGCTTATCGCCCATGGCGCCCTCCATATCCTCCACCTGCTGCCACAGATCCTGCGGCGTGATCTCGTAGGCGTAGAACTCCTCCGTCAGATCCGTCAGCTGCCGCAGAAACGCCGCCCGCTGGGAGGGCCGTCCGAACACCTTCAGCCGGCTGTGCAGTTCCTGCAGCGCCAGCCGCATGGTCAGCAGCTTACCGCCGCCGTCCAGCGTAAACTCCGCCAGACCGCCGGTCCGGGCCAGCACCCGGCTGCCGAGGCTCTGGAAGCTCAGCACCTCCGCATCACGGGAGGCCGTAGGCCCCAGCGCCCGGCACAGATCCACCTCCGCCTCATGGGAGATATGCTCCGGCACCAGCAGCACCTGCGGCCTCTGGCTGCGCTGCCGGGCCATGGTCTCCAGCACCCGGCGGGACTTTCCGGCCCCCGCCCGTCCGATCCATATGGAAAGCATGGCTTCCCTCCTTCACCTTACTCCGTCACGCCGGGGATATCCCCCACGCCGTCCAGCACCAGCCGGGGCCGGTACGGGAACTTCTTGATGTCCGCCCGGCCGGTGATGCCCGACAGCACCAGCACCGTATCAAGACCCGACTCGATGCCCGCCACCATGTCCGTATCCATCCGGTCGCCGATCATGGCCGCCTCCTCGGAGTGTACCCCAAGGATCCGCAGGCCCGTCCGCATCATCAGGGGATTGGGCTTGCCCACAAAGTACGCGTTCTGACCGGTGGCCATCTCGATGGGTGCGATCATGGCCCGGCAGGCGGGGATGATGCCGTCCTCGGCAGGCCCCGTCAGATCGCTGTTGGTGCCGATGAGCTTGGCCCCCTTCAGCACCAGCCGAACCGCCTTGAGGATGTTCTCATAGTTATACGTATTGCCCTCGCCGATGATGACGTAGTCCGGGTCCACATCGTTCATGGTGATGCCCTCGTCGTGGAGAGCCATAATCAGTCCCGCCCCGCCGATGACGTAGGCGCTGCATCCCGGTGCCTGACTGCTGATAAACCGGGCCGTGGCCAGTGCGCTGGTATAAAAGTGGCTCTCGTCCACATCCAGCCCCATGCGGTGCAGCTTCTGCTGCAGCTCCTTAGGGGACCGCTCGGAGGAGTTGGTGAGGAACAGGAAATTTTTCTGCTCCCGATACAGCCACTCCACAAATTCCTTTACCCCCGGCAGCAGACGGTTCCCGTGATAGATCACACCGTCCATGTCGCAGATAAAGCCCTTTTTTCTTCTCAGTTCCTCCATGGATCATGCTCCTTTCTGAATTGGCCTTTTTCAACACTCATATTATACCTTGCCGTGGGACATAATCCAAGCACGCTTTTGTAAAATCCGCTGTTTTCCAGAATTTTTAGCAATTTCCTGCGGAAAGTACATATTCTGCTTGCTTTTCCCTGAAAATCGGGTACAATATGAGGGCGTCTGCTCTCCAGCAGACAAAAAATCGACTTTTGGAGGAACCTATGAAAAAAATCGTATCTCTGGCGCTGGCCATGCTGCTGGTGCTCTCTCTGGCCGCCTGCGGCAGCAAGAACAGCGGCGCCGGCGATGTGTCCGATGCCCTGACCCTGCTGAACACCGTCTGGGCCACCTACAGCGAGGAGGAAAAGTTCCCCGTCAGCGGCGGCGACTATGACCACCCCGTGGATGACGCTCCCGGTGCCTTCGACATCTCCAACGCCGACAATATGGACTATATGCTGGGCTTCCCCGGCCCCTCCGTGGCCAATCTGGTGGACGCAGCGTCCCTGATGCACATGATGAACGCCAATACCTTCACCTGCGGCGCCTACCACCTCAGCGATGACGTCAGCGCCGCCGACGTGGCCTCCTCCCTGCGGGATAATATCATGAACCGCCAGTGGATGTGCGGCTTCCCCGACAAGGTGGTGATCCTCACCATGGGCCAGTTTGTGGTCTCCGTCTACGGTGCCGAGGATCTGGTGGATACCTTCCGGGATAAGCTCCAGAACTGCTTCTCCTCCGCCGCTGTAGTCTACGACGAGCCCATCGCCTGATGCTCTTTTCCAGTATTCCCTTTCTCTTTTACTTCCTGCCGCCGGTGCTGCTGCTCTACTTCCTGACGCCGGACCGCTGGAAGAATCTGACGCTGCTGCTGAGCAGCCTCGTGTTCTACGGCTGGGGCGAGCCCCGGTTCCTGCTGTTCATGCTGGCCGCCATCGCTCAGGGCTACGCCTTCGGGCGGCTCATGGAGCGGTATCCCCGTCATAAGCGGCTCTTTCTCATTCTCTCGGCGGTGCTGAGTCTGAGTCTGCTGGGCTACTGCAAATACGCCGGCTTTTTCCTCCGCACCTTGGGTGCGCTGACGGGCCTTTCCCTGCCGGCTCTGCAGATCGCCCTGCCCATCGGCATCAGCTTCTACACCTTTCAGGTGCTCAGCTACGTCATCGATGTCTACCGTGGCACGGTGCCGCCCCAGCGAAACCTGCTGCAGCTGGCCACCTATGTGGCCATGTTCCCCCAGCTCATCGCCGGACCCATCGTCCGCTATGCAGACATTGCCCCGGAGCTGATCCGCCGCCGCCACACGCTGACGGACGCTGCCGCCGGCGCACGACGCTTCGTGGTGGGGCTTGGGAAAAAGGTCCTGATCGCCAACGTGCTGTATGAGTTGATGTCCGCCTTTTTGCAGTCTACCCAGCCCTCGGTGCTGTTTACATGGCTCTACGCCGTGGCCTGCGCCCTGCAAATTTACTTCGACTTCTCTGGCTACAGCGATATGGCCGTGGGCCTCGGTCGGATCTTTGGCTTTCATTTCCCGGAAAACTTCCGCTACCCCTTCCTCTCCGGCAGCGTCACGGAGTTCTGGCGGCGCTGGCATATCAGTTTGGGCAGCTGGTTCCGGGACTACGTCTATATCCCGCTGGGGGGCAGCCGCTGCTCCCGCAGCCGGTGGCTGCTGAACGTGTTCCTTGTCTGGGGCCTGACGGGCCTGTGGCACGGGGCGGCGTGGAATTTCGTGCTGTGGGGCCTGTTTTTCGCCGTCCTGCTGGCGGCGGAAAAGCTGTGGTACGGCCACGGGCTGGAAAAGACCCGGCTCTTAAAGCACCTGTATATGCTCCCCCTGCTGGCGGTGAGCTTCGTGCTCTTCCATGCCGCCGACCTCCCCGCCGCCGGGCAGCGGATCGCCGCCCTCTTTGGTTTCGGCGGCCTGCCCGCCTCCGGGGTGGAGAGCCTTTACTACCTCCGCAGCTACGCCGTCGTATTGGTCATCGCCTTGCTGGGGGCCACCCCCCTGCCCGCCAAGGCGGTGCAGCGCCTTCGGGACACCTCTGCCGGCAGCGCCGTGCTGTCCGTTGCGGAGCCTGTGGCGCTGGTACTGCTGCTGGCGCTCTGTACGGCGTATCTGGTGGACGGCTCCTTCAATCCCTTCCTGTATTTTCGGTTTTAAGGAGGGCTGACCATGAACGAAAAACGCACTGCCCTGCTGACGGTATGCCTGCTGGGGGCCTTTCTGCTGACCTTCTCCCTCTGGGCGTACCTGAAGCCCGACGACTCCTTTTCCCAGAGTGAGCGCCGCAAGCTGACTCCGAAGCCAAGCTGTACAGCAGAAAGCATTTACAGCGGGCGCTATATGTCGGATTTCGAGACATACGCCCCGGATCAATTCCCCCTGCGGGAGCAGTTCCGGACCCTGAGATCCCTGACCGGTCTCTATCTACTGCGCCAGAGAGACACCAACGGCGTATATCTGGCGGAGGGCTATGTCTCCCGATTGGAGTACCCCATGCAGGAGGACTCCATCGCCCACGCCGCCCGGCGCTTTGACTACCTGTACGACACCTATCTCTCCGGCACGAACTGCCGGCTGTATCTGTCGGTGATCCCGGACAAGAATGCCTTTCTGGCCTCCTCCCACGGCTATCCGGCGCTGGACTACGGGGCCTTCACCCAAAGCCTGCGGGAAAAAACTCCCTACCTCACCTATCTGCCGATAGGCGATCTGCTGTCGCTGGAGGACTACTACCGCACCGACCTCCACTGGCGGCAGGAGCAGCTGACGGACGTGGCTGCCCGCCTGCTGGAGGGAATGGGGGCCGAAGCCCCCGGCACCTTCCGGGAGGAGACTCTGCCCACCCCCTACTACGGCGTGTACTACGGCTACGCTGCCCTGCCCATGGAGCCGGACACCATCCGCTATCTCACCAATGACACCTTGGAGAGCTGCACCGTCTACCACTACGAGACCGGCCAGACCACCGGCATCTACGATGGGGAGAAGGGCGCCGGGCGGGACCCCTACGAGTGGTTCCTCTCCGGCTCCGAGTCCCTGCTGACGGTGGAAAATCCCCACGCTGCCACGGACCGGGAGCTTGTGATCTTCCGGGATTCCTTCGCCAGCAGTCTGGCCCCCCTTCTGGTGGAGCAGTATGCCAGAATCACGCTGGTGGACATCCGATACCTTTCCAGCACAACGCTTGGAAAGTATCTTACCTTTACAGATCAGGATGTGCTGTTTCTGTATAGCGTCCCCGTCCTGAACCACAGCGACACCCTGAAATGACCCCGTCATCCCTGACGTGGCCGCAGCGTTTCCCCTGTCTGGCAGCGGTACTCTTGACCCCTTGCTGACCCCGACGCATCCACAGTATGGCTGGCAGCGGTATATCTGACCGCCTTCATCCCTGCAAACATCACGCATCCGCAGTATGGCCCTCCCCGGCAAACGCCGGGGAGGGCCATGTCAGCGTGTCGAAAAAGTCTTTTCGCCACGACGAGACATCTTTCAGAGCTTCAAAAAGCTCTGAAAAATGGGGATCATCATCGTGCAGGACACCCTTCCCGGGTTTCCCGCACACACCCTTCCGCCCCGTTGACGAAAGGTTTCCGCTCTTTTGACAGGCTCACATGACCCTCCCCGGTGTTTACCGGAGAGGGTCATGTATCGTATATCTCAGAGCTGCATAGCTTCACCACTCCATGCGGAATCTCCATCTCTCCGACCTTCCTCCGTGGTCAGTGCTTTCCCAGCCACTGGCGCAGGCCCTCCCAAAGCTCCACCGCCCGGAACCGCAGGACGTAGCCGCCGTCCTCCTCGGTGATGAGGGACAGATCCTCCTCCCCCAAGCCGCCGGAGACGGCCGTCTCCTGAAAGTCGCAGGCGGCAGTGGTACACAGGGGTGGGAACACCACGCACCACCAGTTTTTCCCGGCTCCCTCCCCGATGACCACCCGCAGAGCCAGATACTCCCCGGAGGGTAATGCAAAGCCATCATACTCCCGTGTAGGAAACTCCGTCTCCTCCAACCCGGCGCTGACGGTGTATCGGCTGCCCTGAGCGGCGATCTCCTCCGCCGCCGTCTGCTGCAGCCGGGGCAGCGCCTCGGCGAGACGCTGCCGGGCCTCCTCCATGTCTCCCGACTGGCGCAGGATGTCCTCCGTCAGCACCAGCACCCGATCCCGCACCCGCAGCTTCAGTGCCTGATCCGCTTCGCTGTCGGAATTGGCGATGACGTGGAGTCGGATGACCTTCTGCTCCAGCGCATCCTGCCGCTGGAGGGTGCAGGCCCCCCACAGCAAAGCCGCCGCCACTGCCAGCAGCAGCGCCGCCTCCCATGTATGTAATTTATTTCCAGTTTTCTTCCGCATAGGAAACACCTCTCCGTGTCGTTGATTTTTGCACGGAAGGATGAAAGCACCGTCCCATGCAGCTTATCTGCATTGTGGACGGTGCTTTTGCGTTTTATACCGGTACGGAAAAATTTTGGACGATCACAGGACAAAGCCGGGACAAAATCACGACCTCTTTTTTCTTCCTTTTTGTCCTCTGGACGTCCGATAAATGTCCAGAAAAATGTCCGGAAAAATGTCCGGAAAATGCCTGAAAAAATATCGGGCCGTCGATGGGAAAATTACCCCCGCCCCACACAGCGGACAAAGGGGACCTCGGTCATAGCCGCTGCGGATGACCGGGCAGCTTCCTCCTGAGAAAAAAAACCCACCACGGCGGAGCCGGAGCCACTCATGCAAGCCGTCCCCGCCCCCAAGGTCAGAAGTCTGTCCCGGATGGCAAAAATCTCACTCCCCGGCGGCAGCACCTGTTCAAAGACGTTGCCGATCTGGGAGAAGATCTCCGCCAGATCCCGGCGCTGTAAGGCATCCATCATCCGGCGGGTGTCCGGGTGGACCGCCATCCCCGCCTCATCCAGTCGCCGGTACATCTCCGCCGTGGAGAAGGATACCTGCGGCTTGCACACAACGAACCAGCACTCCGGCAGCGCCCGCAGCGACAGCAGCTGCTCTCCCTTCCCCTGCACCAGCACCGTGCCGCCCCGGACACAGTAGGGGACGTCACTGCCCAGCTCCATGCCCATGCGTTCCAGCGCCTCCATGGGCAGCTCCGGGGCGTACAGCTTCCGCAGGCCACGCAGCACAGCGGCAGCGTCGCTGCTGCCGCCGCCCAACCCCGCCTGAGAGGGGATACTCTTTTCCAAGGTAATATGCAGGCCATCGCAGGCCACGCCTGTGGTGTGAAAGAACACCTCCGCCGCCCGCCACGCCAGATTGCTCCCGTCGGCGGGGATCGCCGCATCGTCGCAGGTCAGGGAGATGCCCTCCCCTGTGCCGCTCTCCATCGTCACCGTATCGTACAGCGCCACGCTCTGCATCACCGAGACTACCTCGTGATAGCCGTCGGGGCGTCTGGCCCCCACATCCAGCGTCAGGTTCACCTTGGCGGGCGCCAATTCTTGCCGCTTCATGCCGCTCCCTCACTCTCCTTGTTCTCCCGAGGATTATATCACAGGTCATACGGAAATTCCATAGTGAGAAGGAAATTCGTGAAAAATGGTCAAGACTCCGATCCAAAAGGGTCGGAGTCTTGTGGTATGACCGTCGAAATGCCGGGTCTTTCTTAAAAGTCTTCGCCTTTCCCGCTTCCGGAGGTGAGGGCATTCCCCTTATGGTTCCCCGCTTTTTGTGGGATGGCGCACACATTGCCGCCCTTCGGCAGCGGGCAAACCGGTGTCTTTCAGGACGCTGGCCCCCGGTTTACGGTATTTCGCTCTTTGGGAGATCAGACCAGCACGACCCGGTGGAACACCTTCTTGCCCTTGCGGATGATGACGCCCTCGCCGGTGAACTGCTCACAGCCCAAGGTCTCGTCAATGGACTCCACCTTCCGGTCGTTGACGCTGACGCCGCCCTGCTGCACCAGACGGCGGGCCTCACCCTTGCTGGCACACAGGCCGCAGCGGACCATCAGGTTCAGAATGTTGATCTGCCCGCCGCCCAGATCGTCGTTGGTCAGCTCCGTGGTGGGCATATGGGCGGCGTCGCCGGCACCGGAGAACAGGGCCTTGGAGGCCTGTCGGGCCTTGTCGGCCTCCTCGTCGCCGTGGACCAGCTTCGTCAGCTCATAGGCCAGAATGTCCTTGGCCTCGTTGAGCTTTGCACCCTCCCAGCCGGCCATCTCGTCGATCTGCTCCAGAGGCAGGAAGGTCAGCATCCGGATGCACTTGAGCACATCGGCATCCGCCACGTTGCGCCAGTACTGATAGAACTCGAAGGGACTGGTCTTGTTGGGATCCAGCCACACGGCGTTGCCGGCGGTCTTGCCCATCTTGTTGCCCTGAGAGTCCGTCAGCAGGGTGATGGTCATGGCGTGGGCATCCTTGCCCAGCTTGCGGCGGATCAGCTCCGTGCCGCCCAGCATATTGCTCCATTGGTCGTTGCCGCCGAACTGCATATTGCAGCCGTTGTGCTGGAACATATAGTAGAAATCGTAGCTCTGCATGATCATGTAGTTGAACTCCAGGAAGCTCAAGCCCTTCTCCATGCGCTGCTTATAGCACTCGGCCCGCAGCATATTGTTGACGGAGAAGCAGGCGCCCACCTCACGCAGCAGATCCACGTAATTCAGCTTCAGCAGCCAGTCGGCGTTGTTGAGCATGACGGCCTTGCCTTCACCGAACTCGATAAAGCGCTCCATCTGGCGCTTAAAGCACTCGGCGTTGTGGTCGATATCCTCCTTGGTGAGCATCTTCCGCATATCGGTGCGGCCGGAGGGGTCACCGATCATGGTGGTGCCGCCGCCGATGAGGGCGATGGGCTTGTTGCCCGCCATCTGCAGGCGCTTCATCAGGGTCAGGGCCATGAAATGGCCCGCCGTCAGAGAGTCCGCCGTGCAGTCAAAGCCGATGTAAAAGGTAGCCTTGCCGTTGTTGATCATTTCACGGATCTCTTCCTCGTTGGTGACCTGTGCGATCAGGCCACGGGCCACCAGCTCTTCATAAATTCCCATAGTTGTTCTTTCCTTTCTCCTTTATGTGGGATGTGATCGGGTATGTGGGATGTGATCGGGCGCAGGGGGAAAAGAAAACGCCCCCTGTCCGCAGACAGAGGGCGATGTATCATCGCTGTACCACCTCAGCTTCGCCGCTCCCTCACGGAAGGCGGCCTCATGGAGTGCCATCACACTCCGCCGCTGTAACGGGCGGACCCGACCGTGCCTACTGGCCCCTGAAGGGCGTTGGGACGGCTGCTCCGGGATGTATTCGCAGCGGCGCTCCTCTCCTCTTTTCACCGGACAGAGGCTCTCTTTGCAGGTGCAGGCGCTGCTACTTGTTCCCCTCCTTGCAGTAGCTTTTGTAGTTGCTGTGAGGACATTATAGGGGGTATCGGCGGGTTTGTCAAGCCCTATTCCAGCGTGCGCTTGAAATCCTCCGCCGCAGACAGCAGCTCCTCCGCCCCCTCCAGCATGGTGGGCGTGATGTGGGCGCCGCCGGTGAGGCGGGCCAGTTCCTGCCGCCGCTGGGCCCGATCCAGCCGCCGCACATGGGTAAAGGTGCGGCCGTCAGTGACGCCCTTCTCCACGGAGAAATGGGTATCGGCCATGGCGGCCAGCTGGGGCAGATGGGTGACGCACAGCACCTGCTTGGTGCGGCTGATGCGGGCCATCTTCTCCGCCACCTTCTGAGCGGCCCGGCCGGAGACGCCGGTATCCACCTCGTCAAAGACCATGGTGCCTACCCGGTCCTGCTCCGACAGAACGTTCTTCATGGCCAGCATGATGCGGGCCAGCTCACCGCCGGAGGCGATCTTCTGGATGGGGCGCAGCTCCTCGCCCACGTTGGCAGACATAAGGAAGCGCACGGCGTCCATACCGGACTCCGACAGGGGCTGGGGCTGGAAGTCGATGGCGAAGCGGATGCGGCCCATATCCAGCTGGAGCAGCTCCGTGAGGATCTGCTCCTCCAGCCGCTCGGCCGCCTGATGGCGGGCCTTGGAAAGCTCCTCCGCCGCAGACTGGGCAGCAGACAGGGCCTTCTTCTCCAGCTGCTGCAAATGCAGCAGGGTGTCGCCGGCGTCCTCGATGGCGTCCAGCTCCTTGGTGCTGCGGTCCAGATAGGCCAGCATACTCTCTACATCCGGGCCATACTTCTTTTTCAGCCGGTACAGCTGATCCAGACGGCCCTCCACCTCGTCCAGCTCCTGCGGGGAGAAGTCGAAGGCGTCCCGCTTGTCCTGCACGGTGTAGGCCAGATCGTAAACCTCGCTGTACACCGCCTCCAGCCGCTGGTACAGCTCCTCGAAGCTGTCATCCAGACGGCGGATGGGCTCCAGAGCGCTCTGGGCCTGCCGCAGCAGGGCCAGTGCGCCGCTGGTGCTGTCGTCGCCGCTGAGGCAGAAGTCTGCCTCGGAGACGGCGGACATGAATTTTTCGCCGTTGCGCAGCAGGTTGCGGCGGGAGGTCAGCTCCTCCTCCTCGCCGGGCCTCAGCTTGGCCCGCTGAAGTTCCTGGATCTGGTAGCGCAGGGTATCCATGCGGCGGGCCTTCTCTGCCTCGTCCATTTGCAGGGCGTGCATCTGGCGACGGATATCCGTCAGCTTGGCGTATTTCTCCCGATAGGCGGTCAGCAGCGGCTCGGTGCGGCCGAAGCTGTCCAGATACAGCAGGTGCTGCTCCTCGTCCAGCAGCTGCTGGCCGTCGTGCTGCCCGTGGATGTTCAGCAGGCGGCTGCCCAAGGTGCGTAGCTGCGTCACCGTGACGGGGCGGCTGCCCACCCGGCAGACGTTTTTACCGTCGGCGTGGATCTCCCGCTGCAGCAGCAGCTCCTCATCCCATGTGATGCCCAAGTCCTCCCCTACCTCCGGCGGGATGCCGGTGAAGCAGGCGCTGACGTAGGCCTTGTCGGCCCCGGTGCGGATCAGGTCACGGGAGGTGCGCTGACCCAGCACGGCGCTCAGCGAGTCAATGACGATGGATTTACCGGCGCCGGTCTCGCCGGTGAGGGCGTTGAAGCCCGGCTCAAAGGTGATATCCGCCCGGTCGATGATGGCGATATTTTCGATATGGAGCAATTCCAGCATCTGTCATCCCTCCGTACAGGCGCTGTTTCAGCGCAGCATCTCCTTGATCTCGTCGGCAAACTCCGCCGCTGCGGCGTTATCACGCAGCACCAGCAGAACGGTGTCGTCCCCCGCCAGAGATCCCACCAGATAGGGAACCTCCATGCCGTCCAGCGCTGCGGCGGCGCCGTTGGCCAGACCCGGCATGGTCTTGATGACCACCAGGTTCTGGGCGTAGTCCACGCTGAGGACACCCTCCCGGAAGATGGTACGCAGGCGGTCGGCAAAGTTCAGCTTTGTCCGATGGGCGGACACGGCATAGCGGTAGCGGCCCTGCCCTACCGGCTCCTTGATGAGGTGCAGTTCCTTGATGTCCCGTGAAATGGTGGCCTGGGTGCTGCGGATCCCCCGCTCCTGAAGCCGTTCCAGCAGCTGCTCCTGTGTCTCCACCGTCTCCTCGGCAATGATCTGCAGCAGATACTCCTGACGCTGATTTTTCATGCTTTTGTGACCTCCCCGCCCATTTTCTTATCCAGGATCTCGCAGAAGCTCTTCTTGGACAGCCGCACCAGTCTGGTGGTATATTTGGAGGTGCTGACACGCACCTGATCGTTGTTTTTCAGAGAGAACGCCTTGCCGCCGTCCACGGACAGATAGACGAACTTGCGGTTGGCGTCCGGGGCCTCCACGGTGATGACGTGCTCCGGTGAGAGGACGTAGCTGCTGGAGCGGGTGGAGTGGGGGCAGATGGGGGTCAGCAGCAGGTTCCGGGCCGTTGGCTCCACGATGGGGCCGCCGGCGGCCATGGAGTAGCCGGTGGATCCGGTGGGTGTGCTGGCGATAATGCCGTCGCCGCCCACCTTGGTGAGCTGGCCCTCCTCTGTAAAGATATTCAGCCTTACAACCCTTGCAATGGAGCCCTTGGAGATGACGGCGTCGTTGAGAGCGATGTTGTTATACACGGACTTTCCGCCCCGGAGGACGGACACGTCCAGCATCATCCGGGACTCCACGTCGAAGCTCCAGTCCGCCAGATCCCGCAGGCGGTCCAGCTCGTCCACCTCCAGCTCCGACATGAATCCGAGGCTTCCCAGATTCACTCCCAGCACCGGGACGCTGTGCAGCGCCACCGTCCGGGCCAGATGCAGAATGGTGCCGTCGCCGCCGAAGGCGATGAGCAGGTCCGCCGAGCGGATCTCCTGATGCAGCGGGGTGATTCGCAGGCCCAGCTCCGCACCATAGCCCTCCCGCTGGAAGGGCAGGCACACCACCGTCTGAAAATGCAGGGCATCCAGCAGCTTTTTGGCCTCCTTGCACACCCGCAGCTCGCTATCCCGATAGGGATTGGGGCAGAGGATCACTTTTTTCATATCTACTCCTCCTCAGTCCTTCAGCTGACTGTGCGACTCCGCCACCAGCGCCGGTAGGTCAAAGCTGCCGTCCGGCTCATCGCACTTTTTCAAATAGCCAAGATATTCGATGTTCCCCTCCGGTCCACGGATGGGAGAATAGGTGATTCCAAGCACTGTAAAGTGGTTTTCCTTGGCATGGGTCAGGAAGTGCTCCAGCACCTCCTGATGCACGGCGGGATCCCGCACCACGCCTTTTTTAGCCACCTTTTCCCGGCCGGCCTCGAACTGGGGCTTGATGAGGCAGGCAATCTCACCCCCCTGCCGCAGCAGGCCGTACAGCGCCGGGAAGATCAGCTTCAGGGAGATGAAGGACACGTCGATGCTGGCAAAATCCAGCGGATCGGGGATCTGCTCCGGAGTCAGATACCGGGCGTTGGTGCGCTCCATGCACACCACACGGGGGTCGCTGCGGAGCTTCCAGTCCAGCTGGCCGTAGCCCACGTCCACGGAATAGACCTTCCGGGCGCCGTTTTGCAGCATACAGTCCGTAAAGCCCCCGGTGGAGGCGCCGATGTCGGCGCAGATCTTATCGGTCAGGGTGATGGGAAAGGTCTTCATGGCCTTTTCCGCTTCAATCCGCCCCGGCTCACATAGGGCAGGGTGTGGCCACGGACCTCGATGGGGGCATCACTCAGCACCGCCGTGCCGGGCTTATCCACCCGCTGGCCCGCCACGAACACGTGGCCCGCCATGATGACGGCCTGTGCCTTCTGGCGGCTCTCCGCCAGACCACGCTCCGTCAGGAGTACGTCCAGCCTTGTTTTATTGCTCATGCACAGCCTCCTCTGCCGCAGCGGCGACGCCCTCAGCGTCCAGTCCGCAGAGATGACGCAGCTCCGCTACACTGCCCTGGGGGATAAAGCGGTCGCCTGTATTTTTCAGCACCAGCCGCCGGGGGGCCATGCCCAGCTGGGCCATGACGGCCGCCACCCGCTGGCCCACGCAGCCGGTCTCCACGCAGTCCTCCAGCACCAGCAGGCGCTTCGTGCCGGTCAAAGCCGTGCGGACGGTCTCCGGGGACAAGGGGGCGATGGTGCTGAGCTTCAGCACCTGAGCGGAGATACCCCGCTGTGCCAGCAGATCGGCGGCGGACAGGGCTTCGTTGATGAGGGTGCCGTAGGTCAGAAGGGTGATATCCGTCCCCGGACGCAGGCAGGCGATGGCCTCATCGCTGCGATCCTCCTGATAGGCCCCCTCCCCGCCACGGGGATAGCGCACCGCCACGGGGCCGGTCTCCTCCTGCACCGCACGACGCAGCATGGTCCGCAGCTCGGCAAAGCTGGCGGGACAGAACACCTTCATGCCCGGCACCTGCGACAGGTACATCACGTCGAAGCAGCCGTGGTGGGTCTCGCCGTCGGCCCCCACCAGTCCGGCCCGGTCCACCCCCAGCACCACATGGAGCCCGCTGAGAGCCACATCATGCAGCAGCATATCATAGCCACGCTGCAGAAAGCTGGAGTACACCGCCAGCACCGGCACAAGGCCCTGCTTGGCCATGCCCGCCGCCGTGGCCACGGCGTGGCCCTCGGCAATTCCCACGTCGAAAAAGCGGCTGGGGTAGGTCTTGGAGAATTTCGTCAGCCCCGTACCGTCCACCATGGCGGCAGTCAGGGCGCAGATGCGGCGGTCCTCCCCCGCCAGTCGGGTCAGTGTCTCACCGAACACGGAGGAAAAACTGGGTGCGGCGGGCTTGCCGCTGCCGGTACGGACATCGAAGGGTCCGATGCCGTGGAACCGGCCGGGATCCGCCTCGGCGGGGCCGTAGCCCTGCCCCTTCACGGTATGGACATGAAGCAGCACCGGACAGCGGAGGTCCTTGGCCTCCCGCAGCATCCGGGTCAGCCGAACCACATCGTGGCCGTCCACCGGCCCCATATAGGTAAAGCCCATGTTCTCAAACAGGGTGCTGCCGGGAAGCAGGGACTTTTTCAGCGCCGTTTTCACGTCGTGGCTGACGGAATAGAGCCTCTGTCCCGTCTGAGAGGACTCCAGCACCTGACGATAGCGCTTCTTAAAGGCGTAGTAGACGGGCTTGCTGCGCAGGCGTGACAAATGCCGGGACATCCCGCCCACGTTGGGGTCGATGGACATCCCGTTATCGTTCAGGATCACGATCATAGGCTCGTGAGAGGCCCCGGCGTCATTCAGTCCCTCGAAGCTCAGACCACCGCCCAAGGCTCCGTCACCGATCAGTGCCAGCACCTGATAGTGCTGATGCAGCAGCGTCCGGGCCCGTGCCATGCCCAAGGCCACGGACACGGAGTTGGAGGCGTGGCCGGCGATGAAGGCATCGTGGGGGCTTTCCCACGGCTTGGGGAATCCGGAGAGGCCGCCCAGCTGGCACAGGGTGCCAAACAGCTCCCGCCGCCCGGTGAGGGCCTTGTGGACGTAGCACTGGTGGCCCACGTCGAACACCAGACGGTCCTGCGACGTGTCGAACACCCGGTGGATGGCCACCGTCAGCTCCACCACGCCCAGATTGGATGCCAGATGCCCGCCTGTCCGTGACACCTGCTCCAGCAGGAAGGTGCGCAGCTCACGGCACAGCAGGCGGGCCTGTTCATCATTCAGTTTCCTCACATCGGAGGGGTCATGTATCTGTTCCAACAGCAAGTTGATCGCTCCATTTCATCGGTAAAGATGCAGGGTATGCATGAGCCGGGCCACCCGGTACACCACGCCGGTACACTCGTTGATGGCCACCGTCTTTCCCAGCGCCTTGCCGCCGATGGTGATACCGGAGATCAGCGCCGTCACGGCGATGGAGATGAGGATGGAGGTGGTGCTCAGGTCCCTCTGCAGCTCCACCACGATGACAGCCGCCGTGGAACCGCTGACGATGCCGCAGATGTCGCCCACCACGTCGTTGCAGAAGGAACTGACCTGATTGGCGTTTTTCAGCAGACGGATGGCCTCCTTGGCGCCCTTTTCCTTGTGGGCCGCCATGGAGTGGAAGGGCTTGGGGTCGGCGGCGGTGACGGCCACGCCGATCATATCAAACACGATGCCGAGGGCGATGAACACCGCCAGCACGATGATGGCCACGGCGTAGCCGGTCCCCTCCAGCGCAGTGGAGGAGAAAAAGCTCAGCAGCGCCGACAGCGCCACCGCCAGCAGAAAGACCCGCAGCGCCCAGCTGCAGCTGCTTTTCTTCTTGTTCTTGCTCTTGCTCTTTCCCTTATTTCTATCGGTTTTATCGCTTTCGCTCAAAGGAATATCCCTCTCTTTGCTTTGCAAAAATATAGATGCTTCATAAGAAAATACTGAACAGGGCAGCGCCGAGGGTTAATCTTGCGGCTTAGGTACGGGTAGGATTTCCCCACAGCACACCTCTCGTTGCCGATCAGGCGGTTTCCCGTTCGGTGCCGCACCATGATGTTACCGGTCATGGGACCCGACTGCCACTTAGTCCGCACTGCAATCCCCCCTGCGCCCCTGTGGGACAGCCTAGGTGATTTCCACAGCAGTCAAACCGTCTCTTAGCCTCTTTTGCAGGCAGGGTTTCGAGAGAATCAACACGCTGCCCCTGGCCGGGGGCAGTGGTGCTTCCACTTCCCTATCTACCCTACCCACGCAAGGCAGGCTACTCTGCACACAGCGTTCACGGCACAAGGCCGGGTAGCACCGCATTGCAGGTTCACAATCTGCCTCGTACACAGGTCGCTTGACCACAAAGGGAGTACGCCTGTGCACAACAGCAGGTCTCCACAGAGGCAGGGTCGGGTCCTCCATGCCATTGGAGGGCGCCCCACCACCGCAGATGCGGGGGCTCCCGCATCTCCTCCCAGCACCCACCCCAAACTGGGCGTAAGCAGCAGGCACCAGGAGTTTCACAGTTGTGCCCTTAAAAGGATTTTTAGGCCCTTCTTAGAAGACGGCAGATCTGACTAGGATACTGCGCCGCTGTTCAGTGATTCAATATATTATCATACTTCCGCCGAATTTACAACTGATTTATGCAAGATATTCCGTATATTTTAAGTCATCCGGGGAAAAATCGGCCGTTAAGAAATTTATAAGCCCCGGAGGAAGGGCCTCCGGGGCTTGTCTTATTTCACCGACAGGCGGCGGGCCAGCGCCTCGTCCGGTACGGCGTAGATCGTCTGATAGGTGGTATAGACTACCATGCCGGGCTTCCCCCCGGCGGGCTTTTTCACGAATTTCACCGGGGTATAATCCACCGGCACCTTGCCGCCCTCCCGGCCCTGAGAATAGTAGGCGGCCAGCGAAGCGGCCTCCTCAATGCTCCGGTGGTCCGGCTCTGTGCCGCCGGTGCAGAGGATCACATGGGAGCCGTGGATCTTTTGTGTGTGGAACCAGATATCCCGGCGGTCGGCGTCCTTGCACGTCAGCCTGTCGTTCTGGCGGTTGCTGCGGCCCACCAGAATCCGCAGGCCCGCTGTGGAGCGGAACTCCCGTGGGCGGGAGGCCCGCTGGAAGCCGGGCTGCTTTTTGCCCCGGCCCCGAAGGTAGCCGCCCTCCGTCAACTCGGTACGGATGTCGTTGAAGTCCTGCTCCAGCTCCGCCTGCTGCAGCTCCTGCACCACGCTCTCCAGATAGGAGAACTCCTGCCGGCCCTTTTCCAGCTGCTCCGTCAGGATGCGCTCCGCCGTCTTGGCCTTGGCATACTGCTTGAAGTAGCGGGCGGCGTTCTGCTGAGGCGTCAGCAGCGGATCCAGACGGATATCCAGCTGGGGGCAGCCCTCCTCGTAGTAGTTCTCCGCCGTCAGGCAGGTCATGCCCCGCTCCATGCGGTAGAGGTTGGCGGTGATGAGCTCACCGGCCAGCCGCAGAGACTCCCGGTCCCGTGCGGCGGCGTACTCCTTCTCCTGAAGGGCCAGCTTCCGGCGGACACGATCCCGTGCGGCGGTGGCGGCCTTCATCAGATCCTGCCCCTTCTGGCGGACACGGTCCGCCTGCTCCCGGCCCTGATAGAAGTCATCCAGTAGTTGGGCGAAGGTGTCGTAGGTGCGGCAGGTGACAGAGGGTCCGTATTGGGTCACGGGGAAATAGGAAAAGTCCGCCGGGCGGCCGTCACGCTCCAGCAGCTGCGGGAGAAAGCGGCCCTCCTGCACCTGCTGCTGCCATGCGTGGAAGGTCTGCCACAGGGTGTCGGGGTCGGTGCTGCGGGCGTCCGTCTCGCCGCAGGTGCGGCAGACCAACTCCCGTGCCAGCAGGGGCGGAATGGCGGTGAAGGTGTCCATGAGCCAGCGGTCCAGCGGGCTGTCCTCCGGGCACCGGGCCAGCAGGCGGCGGAAGGCATCCTCCTCCGTCGTCAGCGGGTCGCACTTGTCCTGACGGGGCGGCAGGCGGTAGTAGAGCCCCGGCAGCACCTGACGCTGCTGGGACATCTCGAAGTCCACCCGGCGCAGGCAGTCCACGATGCGGCCCTCCCGATCCACCAGAATGAGGTTGGCATGGCGGGGCATGGCCTCTAAGATCAGACGATAGTCGCTCTGCTCCCCCAGCTCGTCCACCGCCCGGATGGTCAGCGTCACCACACGCTCCAGCGGCTCCTGCTCCAGACGCAGCAGCCGTCCCCCGGCCAGATGCTTCCGCAGCAGCATACAGAACATGGGGGGCTGGGCGGGGTTGTCCCGCAGCTGCCGGGTCAGATGCAGCCGGGGCTGGCTGGCTCCGGCGTTGAGCAGGAGCCGCCGTCCGCCCCGCAGCAGCAGGATCACCTGATCCCGTGCCGGCTGCTGGATCTTCTCAATGCGGGTATTCTCTATCTGGGCGGCGGTCTCACGGACCACGGCCTGCATACAAATGGCGTCCAACGGCATATTATTCCTCCTCCATCATCACGGCGAACAGCTGCTCCACCCGGTCGTGGCGGCCGCTGAGGTGCAGCCAGCCCAGCAGCGCTTCCAGCGCCGTGGCCTGCTGGTACTGCGCACGGCTGGCATGGGTGGGAATGGAGTGGACGTTAGCGTTGCGGCCCCGGCGGAACACCGCCTGTTCCTCCTCTGTCAGCAGGGGCAGGATGCGCTGGGCCAGCTCCGCCTGCTTGGGGGCGCACACCAGCGCCACCGTGGCCCGGTGCAGGCCCTTGCCGGTGGCTTTGCCGTGGGCACAGAGCCATGTCCGCACCAGCAGCTCATACACGGCGTCCCCCATATGGGCCAGACCGATGCTGCTGATGCCCCGGATCTGATCCGGCGGCAGCTGTATGTGAAGGTAGTCGGTCATATGCGTTATCTCCTGAATCTATATATGTGCTTCAGTGTATCACAAAGCAGGGTGAGATGCAAGCGCACCGGCGGAGAGGGCTTTTTCTCCCAAAATTTTCAATACCCCTTGACTTGGTAGGTTAATCCTGCTATACTACTAACATACCAAAATGGTAGGTAAATCTTTTCAGGAGGAATCCCTATGATATACGCAGATAATGCCGCTACCACCAAGATGAGTCCCGTGGCACTGGCCGCCATGCTGCCGGCGCTGGAGGACAACTACGGAAACCCCTCCAGCCTGCACAGTGTGGGCCAGCACGCCGCCGAGCTGCTGCAGAGCGCCCGTGAGGCCATGGCCCGGTGCCTGAACTGCAAGCCCCGTGAGATCCTCTTCACCTCCGGCGGCAGTGAGGCCGACAATCAGGCTCTGCTGTCCGCTTCGGAGTTGGGACGGCTGAAGGGCAAGAAGCACATCATCTCCACCGCCTTCGAGCACCACGCCGTCCTCCACTCCCTGAAGCGTCTGGAGAAGCAGGGCTTCGAGGTGACGCTGCTGCCGGTGGGCCCCACCGGCACCGTTACCGCCCAGCAGGTGAAGGAGGCCATCCGGCCGGATACCTGTCTGGTAACGGTGATGTACGCCAACAACGAGATCGGCAGCATCCTCCCCATCGAGGAGATCGGCGCCGTATGCCGGGAGGCGGGCGTGCTGTTCCACACCGACGCCGTACAGGCGGCGGGACATCTGCCCATTGACGTCAAGGCCCAGCACATCGATATGCTGAGTCTCTCCGGCCACAAGTTCCACGGCCCCAAGGGCGTAGGTGCTCTGTATGTCCGGCAGGGCGTACCCATCACCAGTCTCATCGAGGGCGGCGCACAGGAGCGGGGCAAGCGAGCCGGTACGGAGAACGTCCCCGGCATCGCCGCCATGGCCGCTGCGCTGGAGGATGCCTGCGCCCACATGGAGGAGAACCGGGCCAAGGTGACGGCTCTGCGGGACAAGCTCATTGCGGGGCTGTCCCAGATCCCCCACAGCGCTCTCAACGGCGACCCGGTGAACCGGCTGCCCGGCAACGTCAACTTCTGCTTCGAGGGCATTGAGGGCGAGTCTCTCCTGCTGCTGCTGGATGATGCAGGCATCTGCGCCTCCTCCGGCTCCGCCTGCACCTCCGGCTCGCTGGATCCCAGCCATGTGCTGTTGGCCATCGGGCGGCCCCATGAGGTGGCCCATGGCTCCCTGCGGCTGAGTCTCAGCGAGTGGAACCAGCCGTGGGAGATCGACCACATCCTGCGGGAGGTTCCCCGTGTGGTGGCGTATCTGCGGTCCATGTCCCCGGTATGGAAGGATCTGGAATCCGGCAAGAAGCAATTCATGCTGTAAGCGTTGATTTAGTGAAAGGAGTACTATCATGGCACTGTATACCGATACTGTAATGGATCATTTCATGCACCCCCGGAATGTGGGTGAGATCCCCGATGCCGACGGCGTGGGGCAGGTGGGCAACGCCAAGTGCGGCGACATTATGAAGATGTACCTGAAAATCAAGGACGGCGTGATCGAGGATGTGAAATTCGAGACCTTTGGCTGCGGCAGCGCCATCGCCTCCTCCTCCATGGCTACGGAGATGATTAAGGGGAAGACCATCGATGAGGCGCTGGCCGTCACCAACCGGCAGGTGGTGGAGGCGCTGGGTGGTCTGCCGGCCCACAAGCTGCACTGTTCCGTGCTGGCGGAGGAGTCCATCAAGTCCGCCATCAAGAACTACTATGACCGCAACGGCATCGAGTACGACCACAGTAGGTTCCCGGATGACTGCGGCGAGGTGGAGTCCTGCCGCATGGTGTAAGGGCGAAATAGTTTACAGGTCAAAAGTCCCTCAGCTGTATCTGACAGCTGAGGGACTCAGCGTGTCGAAAAGTTTTTTTCGACACGCTGCAATCATTTTTCAGAACTTCAAAAAGTTCTAAAAAATGGTGATTATTATCGTGCAGGACACCCCTTCCGGGTTTCCCGCACACACCCTTCCGCCCCGTTGACGAAAGTGTCTCCCCTTTTTGACAGCCAAGAGGCTTTCTCTATTCTCCGTCGAATGTGCGGGATTTTTGTCACGCCGTATAAGCCGCCTGTCTGCGGGAAATACTGTCATCATCCAAGTGGTGGAGGCGGCGTATGCAGGGGAAGGTGGAAATCTGCGGGATCAATACAGCCCGGCTGGAGATCCTGAAAAACGACGAGATGATGGAGCTTCTCCGGCGCACCAAGCAGGGGGATATGGCGGCCCGTGAGCGGCTGATCCGGGGCAATCTCCGGCTGGTGCTGTCGGTGATCCAGCGGTTCAGCAGCCGGGGCGAGAACGCCGACGATCTGTTTCAGGTGGGGTGCATCGGTCTTATCAAGGCCATCGACAACTTTGACATCCGTCAGCCGGTGCGGTTCTCCACCTATGGCGTTCCCATGATCGTGGGGGAGATCCGCCGCTATCTCCGGGACAACAGCACCCTGCGGGTCAGCCGGAGTATGCGGGACACTGCCTATAAGGTCCTGCAGGCCCGTGAGCGGCTCCTGCGCCAGCAGCAGCGGGAGCCTACGGTGGAGCAGATCGCCCAGGAGCTGGAGCTGCCCCGTGAGGAGGTGGTGTTCGCCATGGACGCCATGTCGGCCCCGGTGTCTCTGTATGAGCCGGTGTACGCCGACGGCGGGGACGCCGTGTGCGTCATGGATCAGATCCGAGACGACCACAGCAGCGATGAGGGCTGGCTGCAGCAGCTGGCGCTGAAGGACGCCATCTCCCACTTGCAGCCCCGTGAGCGGAACATTCTGGCCCTGCGGTTCTGTCAGGGCAAGACCCAGATGGAGGTGTCCTCCGAGATCGGCATCTCGCAGGCGCAGGTGAGCCGGTTGGAGAAAAATGCCATACGCTCCATTAAGCAGGAGCTGTAAAAAAAAGGCGGTGTGTCCGGTGACACGCCGCCTTTTAGCGTCGATATTTATTCTTCCCACGGGTCGTTGCTCTCTGCCTTCAGGGGCCAAGAGAGTCTCTGCCAATCCGTTCGGTCGGTGTAGTAGGAGTAGGTGGTGCCATCCAGCGATACAAAGGAGATGAACACACCCTCCCAACGGCCGGAGCTGCTGTGCTTCAGCGGATAGCGCCACAGGCGCATCAGCGAGGTGTCGCTGTAATAGAGGGTGGCATCCGGCTCCCCCTCCGGCAGCCGGTCGGTGAAGTGACCCACGCCCAAAGCGGCCAGACTGCTGTATATGGAGCGGGCGTTACTCTCCCGCAGGCGCAGCTCCTGTCCGTCCACCAGCGCCCGGACGCCCCGGTGGCGCTTGGCATAGATGGTGCTGGCGGAGACGGCGTCCATGCAGGCCTCGTAGCGGTTCTTGATGCGCTGGGGCCGGCTGATGAACAGGCCGATGCAGGTCAGCACTACCAGAGCGATCGCCAGAATGACCGCCCACCACGGGAAGGTTTTTTGCCGGGGGCTGCGCTGCACCCGGTCATAGAGTCCCGGCATTTTGCTGTCCCCTTTCCTTTTGCGTTCTTACACAGGATACCACACATCCGGTGATCTGTAAAGGCCTACCGGCCGCCGCTGATCTGCTGGCACAGCCACTGGGCAAAAAGCGCTGCATCCTTGGCGTAGGGATGGATGCCGTCGCTGGTGTACTCCTCCTTCATGTAGCCCTCGTCATCGCAGTAGAGGTGGGAAGCATCCAGACAGTGAACCTTCTTGCCGTCGGCCAGACCGGCGATGCCGTCGTTGACCTCCTGTAGGCGCTGGGGGCTGAAGTAGCTGGCGCTCTCTGCCACAGAGCGGGACACGCCGTAGACCTTCAGCAGGTAGATGGTGGCATCCGGCTGGAGCCTTTTCAAGGTGTCGATGTCCTCCTGATAGGCGCTCAGCAGGCTGCTCATGGGGTAGCCGCACTCGTTGATGCCCAGCATGATGAAGATCTTCTTATAGGTACGGTTTTGCAGCAGGGTCGTCAGGTCCGTGGCATCGAAGTTATCGTCCGAGGCGGTAACGGAGAACATCTGGAAAACATTCATGCCAACGTCTGTGAAGTAATCCGCCTTGCCAAGCCTTGCATAGTAGGCGGAGCTGACCATGCGGGAATCTCCGATGAACAGGGCATCGTCGAAAAAGCTCTCGTCCTCGCCGTATTTGGCCCCCGTCACCACGTCGGGAAGCTCCGTTGGTACCCCCGGCACCTGCGGTTTCTCCGGTTCAGTGGGTTGCTCCGGCTCGGCAGGCTTTTCCGGTTCGACGGGCTGCTCCGGCTGCTTTGGCTCATCTTGACTACGCTGCTTGGCCTGCTCCATGCGGCGGAGGTCCGTGTTGTCATGCAGCAGCATGAATGGCACGGCGATGGCCAGACGGTCCTCCCAGCCCCCTACATACTTTTGCAGCTGGGCCTTCAGCACAAGGCCCGTTACGGTGGCTGCCAGGGAGGTGGCCACCAGCAGGATGGCCAGCACGGCCAGTCCTCTCTGTTTTGGTTCTAATCTCTTCATGGCTGCTCGTCCTCAAAAGCTAAAATACATAAAGGGGTCGTTGGTGGCCACCGCCATACAGTAAACGCATACCCAGAACAGCACCAGCAGGAGCACCGTTCCCAGCGGGGAGGTGCGGATGCGGCGCCAGAGCTTCTCCGGTAAGGGCGTGGACACCAGCAGACCGATGACCAACACCACGGCGTACTGCCGTCCGTAGACCAGAAAGTCCCGTGCATGGACCGCCGTGCCGCCGGAGAAGGCAAAGAGCCGCCCGATATAGCTGCCGATGTCCTTCAGGGAGGGGATGGCGAAGAGCATCCAACTCAGGGGGATCACCAGAAGCATATAGAGCCGGGAGATCACCTGACTGCGCCGGAGCACCTTGCCCCAGCCCAGACGTTCCAGAGAGATGAGGGCAAAGAGGAACAGTCCCCACAGCAGGAAGTTCAGCGTACTGCCGTGCCACAGGCCCGTAAACAGCCACACCACCAGCAGGTTCAGGTAGGTACGGCCCTCCCCCTTTTTGCTGCCGCCCAGCGGGATATACACATAGTCCCGGAACCAAGAGCTGAGACTGATGTGCCAGCGGCGCCAGAAGTCCCGCATGGAGCGGGCGGCATAGGGGTGCTCGAAGTTCCGGGGCAGCCGGAAGCCCAGCGTCTCCCCCACGCCGATGGCCATCCACGAATAGCCGCAGAAGTCCAGATACAGCTGCAGGGAGTAGGCCACAAGGCCCAGCCACGCCATAGGGGTGGAGACGCTCTCGAAGCCGATGGTCTTGACCTGACGCCACAGGCCGCCGATCTGGTTGGCCAGCAGCACCTTCATGGAAAGACCGATGATGAAGTCCCGCAGACCCGCATCCAGCTTCCGCAGGGTGCAGGTGCGGCGGTACATCTGCTCCTTCAGATCCGCCGGGTCCATGAGAGGGCCGGAGAGGAGCTTGGGGAACATCAGGATCTCTGCGGCGTAGGACACCGGACACTCCTCCGGCTCCATGCGGCCACGGTACACGTCGATGACGTAGGCGGCCATCTGGAAGGAGTAAAAGCTCAGGCCCAGCGGCAGGGCGATGCCACTGCCCAGCAGGCCGGCATATTTGAAGCCGAAAAGGCACAGGCCCAGCACCAGCAGGTTCCCCACCAGCAGGGGCTTGCTCCCCGCCAGCTTCCGGCCGGAGAGCCACGTCAGAGCCATGAGCCCCAGCAGCAGCGCCAGACACCACGGCCGCTTCCATGTGCCGAGCAGGTAAAAGACAAGACTCCCTAATGCCAGAACGCCGTTTCGCAGTCGCTCCGGCATCAGGTAATATACTGCCAGAAACACCGGCAGAAAGATAAAAATAAAGGGTAGTGTGTTAAAGCCCATGCGATTCTCCTATGGTATTGAACGTGACCGATGCTGTCTATCCAGAAAGACAGCCCGCAGATCACTCTGCAGGCTGTCCCGTAAGCTGCGTGAAACTGTATTTTATTATGGTCTATCCCCACGGGAATTACAATTACAAAACATGCACAAAATGGTTACAATTTGTCTTTTATCTCCGGACAGGGAGAGGCCCACGGCAATGCCGTGGGCCTCTCGTTCATGGACTTCAGTTTTGGTGTTCCTCCGCCCACGCAGCCGGTGCAGCGCATATTGCAGGCGGAGGTGGGATCCATGAGGATCAGCCACGGCACGTTGATATCGTACTGTTCCGCCGTCTCCCGGGCCGCATGATAGCCCCGGATGCCGCCCTCGTAGACGGCGGCAGAAGCGTCCTATTGGGGACATTTCTGCCGGTTTATCCGAAAATTCAGTTCGACGGCTCCGCCATGGCGCTGCGGACAAAGGCGGTCATCAGCTCCCCCAGCCGGTCCACGCTGCGGTCGATGTCCGCCTCCATACGGTTCCACAGGAATTGCAGGAAAAAGCCCACATAGGCATAGCGACAGAAGGCGGCGATCTCCTCCACCCGCTCCTGCGGCAGGCCGCTGTTCTCCGTCCGCTGCTGCACCAGCCGGAAAAAGGTGTCGTCCGTCAGGGAGAACACATACTGCTCCATCCGGTCCCGTGACAGGGCGTTGAACACATGGTAGATCTTGGCGGGATGGGCCTGACACTCCCGCATGACGGCCTTGGTGGATGTATGCCAGTCGGTACCCTCTCCGGTGAAGCGGCCCAACTCCAGACGGAACCACGCATCCAACAGGTCATAGATGTCCCGGTAGTGGTAATAAAAGGTGTTGGAGCTGATATCGCACCGCTTTACAAGGGCCGTCACGGTGATCTTGTCGAAGGGCATCTCCTCCAGCATCTCCCCAAAGGCCCGCAGGATGGCCTTTTGTGTGTATAGCGCCATGAACGCACCTCCTGTTCTTCACCGCATTATAACAGGAGACGCCCTCCGGCGCAAGGGGTGCCTTCCGGCGGTGGAAATATGCCAAAAACCGGCACGATTTCCTATGCTGCGGGCTGGGACTTTCCGGGTTTCCCGGCGGCTTTCCTTCATTTTTTCGCATTGTGAAACCATTTTTTATTGACTTGTGCTTTCCAGCCATGGTAAAATAAATTTTGCGTGCAACTTTGGACGTTTTATGTAAATTATCAGGGGATGGGTACGGAACAGCCCGCCCCGAAAAAGGATGTGACTGCCCATGCTGATGTGTGTGTTTCTGTTTCTGCTGTGGCTTATTTTCAACGGGCGGGTGACGCTGGAGATCTGCCTGTTCGGCATCGTCGTAACGGGGCTTGTATATGCTTTCTGCGTCGCCGTGCTGGGGTATCATCCCCGGAACGAGCGGCGGGTACTGCGGCGGCTGGGGTGGTATCTCCAATACGGCGCGACGCTGGTATGGGAGATCGTGAAGGCCAATGTGCAGACCATGAAGGTCATTCTCTCCCCCAAGGCTGCCTACCGCCCTGCCGTGGTGCGGCTGCAGGTGCCGCTGGAGGAGGCCAGCTCCCGTGTGCTGCTGTCCAACTCCATCACCCTGACTCCCGGCACCGTCACCATCCGGCAGCACGAGGAGGAATTTCTGGTACTGTGTCTGGATAAGGACGGCGGTGAGGCCATCCCGGACTGGAATCTGGTCCGTATTCTGAAGAAGCTGGAGGGCAGCAAGTGATGGATCTGATCGAGCAGTGCTATAGCTATCTGTTCTGGGGCGCTCTGGTGGTGCTGGCTGTGGGCATTCTTGCGGCGCTGGTGTATATCATCCGGGCCAGGCTGACGGTGGACCGCATCATCGGCATCAACCTCGTCGGCACCATCGTGGTGATGGTCATCGTGGTGTTGACCTTCCTGTTGGGAGAGGATTATCTGGCGGACATCGCCCTGATCTATGTGGTGCTGTCGTTTATCGCCGTGATGATGCTCTGCCGCATTTACATCAATCTCTATCAGCGCAATCAGCGGAAAAAGGAGGAGGCGTCCCATGATCGGTGAATGGATCCGCTTCGGCGTGACCGCCCTGTGCGTGGTGGGGGGGCTTTTCGCCCTGCTTACGGCGCTGCTGGGCCTGTTCCGCTTTGACTATGCCCTGAACCGGCTCCATGCCGCCGCCATTGCCGACACGCTGGCGCTGGGGCTGGTGCTGCTGGGCGTCATGGTGGCGGTGGGCTTCCGGGCCGTGCTGTGGAAGCTGGTGCTGGTGCTGGTGATCCAGTGGTATACCTCTCCCCTGTCCAGCCATATGCTGGCGCAATTCGAGTACCGGGCCGGGCAGGAGGATCTGGCCCGCTATCTGGAGCTGCCGGAGGAAACGGAGGAGGTGAGCGCCCCATGAGCACCGTATTCCGTCTGTTGCTGCTGGCGGGTCTGCTGGTGTGCGCCGTGGCCACGGCGCTGGTGAAAAAGCCCCTGCGGGCGGTCATCATCTACATGGCCTACTCCATCATCATGTCCGTCATTTGGATCCTGCTGGAGGCGCCGGATCTGGCCCTGACCGAGGCCGCCGTAGGCGCAGGCATCACCGGCATTCTGTTCTTCCTGACGCTGCGGCGCATCGACCGCATCGACCGGGATGCCGATGTGGAGGAGACGCAAGGAGAGGAGGAACCCCATGAAGAAAACGAAGCGACCCACTGAGCAGGAACTGCTGCACCAGTGGCTGGAGGGCGATCTGGACCTGACTCAGCAGCTGTATGTGGAGAAGGACGAGCCTCAGCCGGAGGCTGTGGAGCCCTATCAGCCCAAGCGGGATCGGGACACCTTCCTACGCTCCCTGCGGCGCTCCCTGCGGCTTTATAATGTGCTGGCCTTCCTGCTGTGCGCCGTGTTTGCGGCGCTGATGCTGATGACGGTGGCCAACCTCCCCCGCTACGGCTCGGCGGATGCACCCACCGTCAATGAGGTGGCCCAGCGCTATGTGGAGCAGGGTACGGAGGAGACCGGGGCCGTCAACACCGTGGCGGGTATGATCCTGGACTATCGTGCCTTCGATACGCTGGGTGAGTCCTTTGTGCTGTTCACCGCCGTGTGCGCCGTGACCATCCTCATGAATCTCTCCCCCAAAAAGCGCCGCCCCCTGCCCAAGGAGGTGGTGAACTACGCCGCCGATCCCATTGTGGCCGGGGTGTGCCGGGGGCTGATCCCGGTGATCCTGCTGTTCGGCGTATACATCCTGCTCAACGGCCATCTCTCCCCCGGCGGTGGCTTTTCCGGCGGAGCGGTGCTGGCGGCGGCGCTGATGATCTATGCGCTGGTATGGGGCGATGAGGCCGCCTCCCGCACCTTCCGGGCCTCCATTCTCCGGGCGGTGGTGGTGTGCTCTCTGGGCTTTTACTGTCTGGCCAAGAGCTACTCCTTCTTCACCGGTGCCAACCATCTGCACTCCATCATCTCTCCCGGCACGCCGGGGAACATCCTCTCCGGTGGCCTGATCCTGCCGCTGAACGTGGCGGTAGGGCTGGTGGTGTGCTGCACCATGTATAGCTTTTATATGTACTTCCGAAGGGGGGAGCTGTAAAAAATGCATCTGGAAAATCTCCCCTTTAACTATGAGGAGGCCGTGGCGGTGCTGCTGTTCGTCATCGGCTTTTGTATGCTGCTGTTCTCCCGGAATCTCATCAAGAAGGTCATCGGACTGGACATCATGGACAGCGGTATTTTTCTGCTGCTGGCGGACCGGGGCTACATCGCCGGGCGCACCGCTCCCATCATCGTGGACGGCGTCACGGACATGAGCCGGTACGTCAATCCCATTCCCGCCGGTCTGGTGCTGACGGGCATTGTGGTCTCCGTCAGCGTGTCGGCGGTGATGCTGTCGCTGACGGTGCGGATCTACAAGACATACCGCACGCTGGACGTGGATAAGCTCTACATGATGATCTCCCACAAGAAAAAGAGGAGGGACCGCCGATGAGCTTCGTACAAAACTTCCCCCTCTTTACCATCATCCTGTCGTTGGTGTGTGCTGTCATCTCCTTTGCCGCCAACGACCGCTGGGCCAGAGGTCTGACGTTGTTTCTGCTGAGCGCCAGCATCTGTATGCAGGCGGCGCTGCTGGTGTTCTGCGCCGTAAACGGCACCAGCTACTCCTATATGATGGGTCACTACCCCGCCCCGTGGGGCAACGAGATCACCGTGGGGGTGCTGGAGTCCTTCATGGCCCTGCTGTTTGCGGCGGTGATGCTGATGAGCGTGCTGGGTGGGATGCCCCGCATCCGCCGGGATATCCCGGAGCACCGGATGCGGCTTTACTGGGTGATGATCGATCTGGCCCACGTGGCTCTGCTGGCCCTGTGCTACACCAATGATATCTTCACCGCCTACGTGTTCATTGAGGTACTGACCATCGCCTCCTGCTGCCTGCTGGCGGCCCGTGACGGCGGACGGCCCCTGCTGGCCGCCGTGCGGTACATGATCTTTTCTCTGGTGGGCTCCGGGCTGTTCCTCATCGGCGTCATCTTCACCTACTCCATTACGGGTCAGCTGCTGTTCCCGCAGCTGAAGGCGTCCATTGCCCTGCTGTGGGCCGACGGCACCTACCGCTTCTCCATGACCGTGGCCATCGGTCTGATGGTGGGCGGACTTGCCATTAAGAGCGGCCTGTTTCCCTTCCACTTCTGGATGCCCGACACCTATGGTCGGGCCACGCCCGCCTCCGCCGGTATCCTGTCGGGTGTGGTATCCAAGGGGTACATCTTCCTGCTCATCAAGATCATCTATCAGGTCATCGGCATCGAGGTCTTTGCAGCCAGCGGTATTCAGGACCTGCTGCTGGTGCTGGGCATCGGCGGCATGGTAATGTGCAGCATTTCCGCCATTCAGACGGGGCGGCTGCGGACCATGATCGCCTACTCCTCCGGCGCACAGATCGGCTACATCTATATGGGGCTGGGCATGGGGACGCAGGCCGCCCTGCTGGCAGCACTGCTGCAGATCGTGGCCCACGCCGTCACCAAGCCCATGCTGTTCCTCTCTGGGGCGGGGCTGGCCGGAGCCTCCGGCGGTCATCAGGATTTCCGCTCCCTGCGGGGGGCGGCCCATCGGGCTCCGGCGGCAGGCGTGCTGTTCACCATAGGTGCTCTGTCCATGGTGGGCATCCCCATTTTCGCCGGATTCATCCCCAAGCTGTACTTCGCCACCGCTGCCGCAGCCACCGCTGGGTGGCGAGTCTGGGCGGTATGGCTGGCGCTGGGGGTCTCCACGGTGCTGAACGTGCTCTACTTCCTCTACACCGCCATGCTGATCTGGCTGCCGGAGGAGACGGAGCACGCCCAGCGTCCCAAACGCTTCTCCCCCCTGCCTACGGCGGGGCTGGCGGCCATGAATCTGGCCGTGGGCCTTGGCTCCGCCGCCGTGACGGAGCTGTTCGCCATGGGCATGGGGCTATTCTGCGGCTGACCGGAAAGGAACAGGTGACCATCTATGCTGATTCTCTTGATCGCACTGCCCCTGCTGACCGGTCTGGCGGCAGCGCTCCCCTTCCCCAGCCGCCGGGGGCGGCTCACGTTTCTGCTGACCATGCAGATCATCGAAACGGCGCTGGTGGTCTGGACGCTGGTGTCCGGCCGCAGCTATGCCACCAACATCTGGCACCTGACGGAGTCCCTGACCATCGCCATGAAGTTGGACGGCGTGGCCGCCGTGTTCTCCGCCCTGACGGCGGTGGCATGGCTGCTGGCCCTCATCTACTCCGTGGAGTACATGAGCCACTCCCAAAACGAGGCACGGTTTTATGTGTTTCTCTTTCTGTCGGAGGGGATGCTGCTGGGGACGGCTTTGTCAGCAGACTTCGTATCGATGTACGTCTTTTACGAGCTCACCAGTCTCTGCTCCATGCCGCTGGTGCTCCATGAGCTGACCCACGACGCCGTTACCGGCGCTATGAAGTACCTCTACTACTCCATCGGTGGCGCCTTCTTCGTGCTGTTCGGTATCGTGGTACTCTACACCAATACCTCCACTCTGGACTTCGCCCCAGGCGGCACCCTCATTGCCGGGCAGCACACGGGGCTGGAGCTGCTGGCGGTGTTCTTCGTGGTGCTGGGTTTCGGTACAAAGGCGGGCCTGTTCCCCATGCACAACTGGCTCCCCTCAGCCCACCCGGTGGCCCCCGCCCCCGCCAGCGCCCTGCTGTCGGGCATCATCACCAAGGCGGGCGTCATCGGTATCATCCGGGTACTGTACTTCATCGCCGGCCCCTCCGTGCTGCGTGGCACATGGGTCCAGACAGCCTGTCTGCTGCTGGCACTGGGAACGGTGTTCATAGGCTCCATGCTGGCCTACGGCGAGCGGGACTTCAAGAAGCGTCTGGCCTACTCCAGTATCTCCCAGATCTCCTATGTGCTGACGGCGCTGTTCCTGTTGACGGAGGACGGCCTCACCGGCGGTCTTTTGCAGGTATTCTTCCACGCATGGGCCAAAATTGGCCTCTTCCTCATTGCCGGTGTCATCATCCATCTGGCGGGGCTGCGGAACGTGGAGGACTTCCGGGGACTGGGACGGCGCCTGCCGGTGACGTTTTTGTGTCTGGTGTTCGTCTCTCTGTCGCTGGTAGGTATCCCGCCCTTCGGGGGCTTTGTCAGCAAGTGGGCCATCTCTCTGGCGGCACTGGACGGACTCGGCGGCCCTCTGGCCTATCTGGTCCCGGCGGTGCTGCTGGTATCGGCGTTGCTGACGGCGGGATATCTGTTTGCTCCCATCGTCAGCGGCTTCTTCCCCGGCGAGGGCTTCGCCGGGGAGCCACGGCTCCGGGAGCCTCCGGCCATGACCCTGCCGCTGGTGGTGCTGGCGGCGGTATGTCTGGTGCTGGGTCTGTTCCCCGACCGACTGACGGCGCTGTTCCAGTCTCTGGCAGCGCAGGTGCTTTAAGGAGGTGCGGGTAAATGAACGGACTTTATCTGACGCTTCCCATTTTCCTGCCGCTGGTGGGCGGGCTTGTCTCGTACCTGATCCGCTTCCCCAACAGCCGCAGCCGCCATCTGTTCTATGGGGTGCTGATCTGCCTGACCTCGGCGGTGACGTGGCTCTCCATCCTCCGCTGCGGCAGCGAGAGCTTCCAGCTGCTGCGCTTCACGGAGGAGCTGACCCTCACCCTGCGGATGGACGGCGCCTCCCGGCTCTTTGCGGGGCTGGCCGCTACCCTGTGGCCCTTTACCATGCTGTACGCCTTCGACTACATGAGCCACGAAAAGCATCTGTCCATGTTCTGGTCGTTTTTCACCGTCTCCTTCGGTGTGACGCTGGGAGTGGCCTTCGCCGGGAACATGATGACCATGTATCTGTTCTATGAGCTGCTGACACTGGCCACGCTGCCGCTGGTGATGCAGCCCATGTCCACCACCGCCCGGAAGGCCGGCGTCAAGTACGCCGTCTACTCCATGAGCGGGGCGGCGCTGGCCTTCATCGGTCTTGTATTCCTCATTGTCAACGGCGCACAGGACTTCACGCTGGGGGGCCATCTGGCGGGCTACACCGGTGACCAGCAGCTGCTGCTGACGGTGTTCGTGCTGGCCTTTGTGGGCTTCGGCGTTAAGGCGGCCATCTGGCCCCTGCACGCATGGCTGCCCGCTGCGGCGGTGGCCCCCACGCCGGTAACGGCGCTCCTGCATGCGGTGGCCGTGGTGAAATCCGGCGCCTTCGCCTGCATCCGCCTGATCTACTACGCCTTCGGCACGGAGATCCTGGTGGGGACGTGGGCGCAGCAGGCGGTGATGACTCTGACCCTTATCACCATCCTGTTCGCCTCCTGTATGTCGGTGAAGCAGCGGCACTTCAAGCGGCGGCTGGCCTACTCCACGGTGTCGAACCTGTCGTACATCCTCTTCGCCGCCACCATTATGACCCTTCCGGCGCTGACGGCGGCCTTCCTGCACCTCATCGTCCACTCCGTGGTGAAGATCCTGGCCTTCTTCACCGCCGGAGCCGTGCTGCATTACAGTCACCGGGAGTACGTCCATCAGCTGGAGGGGCTGGGCAAGCGGATGCCCGTGACCTTCGTGTGCTACACGGTGGCGGCCTGCGCCCTGACGGGCGTCCCCCCCTTCAACGGCTTTGTCAGCAAGTGGTACATCGCTCTGGCGGCGGTGGACACCTATCAGCCCCTGCCCATCATCGGCTTCGGCGTGCTGCTGGTGTCGGCGCTGCTGACGGCTATCTATATGTTCCAGATCGCGGTCCGGGCATGGTTCCCCCGGCACAGCGCTCCGGCCATTCCGGAGGGCTCCGTCCATGAGGCGGGGTGGCAGATGCTGGTACCCATGGTGGTGCTGGCGGCGGCCTGCCTGCTGACGGGTCTGATGCCCCAGGGGCTGCTGGATCTGATCCGAGAGGCGGTGACACTGTGACCACGTTCTATCTGCTGATTTTGTTTGTGCTGCCCGCCGTCATGGCTGTCGGCATCGCTATCCCACGGCGGAGGGAGCTCTCCGCTCAGTGGGTCGGAGAGCTGGTCATCGCCACGGCGCTGCTGGTGCTGGGGGCCATGCTGGCCCTGTGCCGTCTGCCGGTAGGGACAGTCATCGTCTCCCCCGTAGTGGGGCTGTCCTTCACCTTTGGCGGCTTCCAGCGGCTCTATGGGCTGGTGGTGTGCTTCATGTGGCTCATCTGCGCCATGCTGTCGCCCCAGTATTTCCGGGGCCATCGTCATCTGCGGCGGTACTATTTCTTCTTCCTCATTTGCCTGAGCTTTACGCTGGGCGTGTTCCTGTCGGCGGATCTCAAGACCACCTTCCTGTTCTTCGAGCTTATGAGCCTCGGTTCCTATGTGTGGGTGGTGCAGGAGGAGACGCCGGAGGCGCTGGAGGCCGGAAAGACCTATCTGACCATCGCCGTTCTGGGCGGTCTGGTGACGCTGATGGGCCTGTTCCTGCTCCAGCATCTGACGGGGACGCTGATGCTGTCGGCGCTGAAGGCGGCCTGCGCCGCCGTGACGGACCGCACGGCCCTGTGGTGGGCGGCTCTGTGCGTGTTCTTCGGCTTCGCCGCCAAGGCGGGCGTATTCCCGCTGCACATCTGGCTGCCCAAGGCCCACCCGGTGGCCCCGGCCCCCGCCAGCGCTCTGCTGTCGGGTGTGCTGACTAAGGCGGGTATTTTCGGTATTCTGGTCGTCACCGTCTACCTGCTGCCGGGCAGCCGCAGCTGGGGCGTTCTGGTGCTGATACTGGGCTGCATCACCATGGTGCTGGGCGCCGTGATGGCGGTGTTCTCCACCAACCTCAAGTACATTCTGGCCTGCTCCTCCCTGTCCCAGATCGGGTTCATTCTGGTGGGCGTGGCCATGCTGACCCTGCTGGGGGAGCACAACGCGCTGGCCGCCCACGGTACGGTGCTGTATATGCTGAACCACTCGCTGGTGAAGCTGACCCTCTTTCTCTTTGCCGGTGTGGTGTATTACAACACCCACCAGCTGGATCTGAACCGCATCCGTGGCTTCGGGCGGGGCAAGCCCCTGCTCCACGGGCTGTTCCTGTGCGGAGCCTGCTCCCTGGCCGGTATCCCCGGCTTTCTGGGCTACATCAGCAAAACGCTGGTCCACGAGGCCGTGGTAGAGCTGGCGGTGGAGACCGGCAGCTCCGCCATCACGGCGGTGGAGTGGCTGTTCCTGCTGTCCGGCGGATTGACGGTGGCCTATCTCACCAAGATCTATGTGGCGGTGTTCTGGCAGAAGGCCCCGGCAGATACCCACGCCGCCTCCCGGCGCTGGGGAACACCCCTCTCCGTGGCGGCGCTGATGCTGGCAGCGATACCGCTGCCGATGCTGGGTCTGCTGCCCCATGGGCTGTCGGAGAAACTCGCCGCCGCTACCCTCTCCTTCACCGGCGGTCATGATTTCTCCCATGCCGTCCACTATCTGGCTTGGGAGAACCTCAAGGGCGTGGTCATCTCCCTGTCCATCGGTATGCTGGTATACTTCCTGCTGATCCGGCCCCTTCTCACGGAGCGTCGGGACGGCGAGATCCGCTACCGCTCCCTTTGGCCGGCATGGCTCAGCTTGGAGGAGAGCGTCTACAAGCCCTTCTTCCGGTGGCTCATCCGGGTGCTGATGACCCTGTGCCGGATGGTGTGCGACCTGCTGGACCTACTGGTGCTGGTGATGCGCCGCACTCTGCTGCGGGATACCCGTGACCACGTGCGCCGCTCGCCCCATAGCTCCGTGGTGCGGGCCATGTCCCACAACAGCAAGTACTCCCAAGAGGAGACGGCGGATCACGTAGGCACTGTGCTGGACGCCTTCCAGCGGATGGAGGGAAGTCTCTCCTTTGCCCTGCTGATGGCGTGTCTGGGTCTGTGCCTGATCCTGCTGTGCGTCATCCTCCACGTGTTCGGATAAGCAAAAAGCCCCCGCAGGAAACGAAAGCGTTTCCTGCGGGGCTTTTGTATGCTCACTTACTTTTCGTGAAAGCGGACGGCAGCCAGTACGGCGGTCTTGCCGTCGGGCTTCCGCACCGCCATGCGACAGATGCTGCCCTCCCAGCGGCAGAGAACCGACAGCTCCTCCCCCTCGAAGCAGGGAGCGGCATAGTGGATCTCCATGGAGGCGATTTCCCCGCCTGCCAGCACGCTGGCCGGGAAGCAGTCCAGCAACAGCCGCGCATAGGCCACATTGTTCATGTGGCGGCCCATGTCGATGTCCGTGGAGCGCACCGTATGCCGCTGCACCAGCTCCTCCGGCAGCAGGTCGTCCCGGAACCGGGCGGGGGCCTCCGTGATGCCCTCCCGCTCCACAAAGGGGAAATCCTCCGGGAAGCCAGACTGGGCAAAGGGAATGAGCCGCCCCTTCTCCCCCAGCACCGCCCACTGGGTGCGGCCCAGCGCCAGCAGCTGATCTCCCTGCCGCAGGCTGTAGCTGCGGAAGCAGCGCAGGGATCTCCCCTCGCAGTGCTCCGGCCATGTGGCCGCCGTCACCTCCTGCGCCAGAGCGGGCCACCGAAAAAAGTCCACCCGGCTGTGGAGCGTCAGCCAGAAGGCACCACGCCGGGCCATGGCTGCACCGCCTACGCCGATGCGCTCGGCGTGTTCTGCGGCAATGGCCTGAAACATGGTGAAGGCCGCCAGCGGCGACATCCGGGCCGATGCCCCGCAGTAGTCCGGGGACAGGGTGAAGTTCTTCTCAAAAAAGCCTTGCAGTTGGGTCATAACGCACCTCCGGGGAAAATGTTTTTTAGTATCATACCACATTTTCCCATTTCCGGCAACCCGGCGAAAAAGCAGCCTCCTCCGCCTGTAAGGCGGAGGAGGCTGCTTTTCAGGTTATGTGGCTATTTGCGATCCTCACGCTTCTTGGCGGAGAGCACCAGCACAGCGGCCACAGACAGGGTCGCTGCCATGACCCACACGATGACGGTCATGCCGTCGCCGGTCTCCGGAGACTGGGTATCCTTGCCGGTATCGGGCTTGGTATCCGGGTTGGGGGTGGGCTCAGGCGTCTCGCCGGACTCCACGGTGAAGTCGGTACCCAGGAGCTTACTGTAAATGGCGTTGGTAGCCAGACGGTAGTCGTCGGTCTGGTGGGCCTTGTTGGTGATGCTGGTGCAGAACACCGTCATATCCAGCCCGTTGGCCCGATCGTCGATGGCCACGGCATGGCCCTTCAGGCCCGCCTCGGGATCGTCGATGCCGTTCCACCAGCCGGCCTTGTAGAAATCATCCTCGCTGCTGGCCCGCATGAGCACGGCGGCCTCCTCCGGGTAAGCGGAAATGATGGAGCCGCCCTTGGTGTAGGTGGTAGAATATCTGAGCGACGACGAAGATGCCTTTGCCGAGTTGCTGGCCAGAAAGACCGACAAGGAGCTTTTGAAGGAACAAAAGCGCTGTGAGGAGGAACTGCAAAAAGCGATGACTCGGAACGATACCGTTTCCCGGCTCTATGAAAAACTCTATGAGGACAACGCCACCGAAAACAGCATAACGAAAAGGAGCAGACCACTTGCCTGCTCCCTGCATCAAATCGTATCAGAATAGAAAAATCGAGTGGTCATAAGTGAAATCCCTTATGACCACTCGATATGGTGCGCGAGGCGGGACTTGAACCCGCACGCCCGTAATGAGCACTAGAACCTGAATCTAGCGAGTCTGCCAATTCCACCACTCGCGCATATCCGTTCTTCTTTTTTTCACCGCAGGAGAGGGATGGTGCGAGTGATGGGACTTGAACCCACACGTCCAATCGAACACAAGCACCTCAAGCTTGCCTGTCTGCCTATTCCAGCACACTCGCAAATGAGTCCCTCAACCGGCGACTTGTTTATTATATCATTTTGTTCGATTTTGTCAAGAGCTTTTCCCAACTTTTTTATTTTGGCAAGTTGTAATATGTATTTTGACAGGTGGGACCTGTCGAAATACAGGGTCGGATCAAGGCCCAGAAGATATGGAGGTACATCCAATGGAAGAAAAGGTATTTGTATCGGCACCTCTTAACTGCCTCCGATGTCTGCCGTGTAGTCCCCTCCTGCGGCAGTCAAGCTGCCGTCAGGCGTGGTATTATCCTGAATAACGAGCCAATCTGTATTCATCTTCTGAATACCGGCACCGCCGGTATTGCTTTTCGCTATATTTGTGCCATTCAATTCCAGCGTTACCGCACCCTGCCCTGTCGTTTTGATTGCAGAGCCGCTGCTCATTTGAATGTCCACATTGAAAAGTCCGTTTTTCCCCCATCCGCTTTAATCGTAATCGCATTTTGGGTCATGGTACCGGTAATCACAACATAAGTAAAAGGCCTGTTTTTGCCGGAAAAAGTCCTGTTCAAGACCGGCAGAATTCACGGATTTTCTAATAGAAATGCCGCAGACGATGCGGAGGCCGTTTGGCGCTCCCACAAAAAGAAATCTGCGAAAAATTACAGTCTTGACCGTCAAACGACTTCCTCACAAATAGGAGAAATCACGGGTGTAAAACGGAACTGTTTCTTGAAAAATTTGCGGATTGTTTGCCGTTTTTTCCGAATGTCGTTTTTCTGTACCTGCCTCGGAATCTCACCGCAGCGTTGTTCTGCTTGCCCCCATCGGGGAGGTCGTGGCAGAATCATATCCCATTCGGACGGTCATTCAGTTTTCAATTTTCCCCTCAATTGGTAGGCAGCGAGAAGGGCCGGAAATTAACCCCCTCTGCAAAATTGTTTGAACGGTATCTATAACGACAAAAAGAGCCGGTACACAGCACATCAAACCAGCGGGAGATGATCTCTCGCTCTATCTTTGATGAAACTATGTACCGGCTCTGAAATTCAGAAACCTTCAGTGTCTGCTTTTTCCGTCCCGCAGGCAGACGCTGCAACAGGAACGGCGCAGCCGCAATCTCTTTCGGCGGCTGCCTTGTGTTTCACTCAGATATTCAGTTGTGGCTCTCTAATGAGAGCATATAAATTATATCATGCAGAACACTTGTTCGTCAATCTTTTTCGGTATATTGTGACAGGAAAGACGGCTGCCATTTCCGACAGCCGCCCTTGGGTTAAACATTTGATTTTACTTTACGCTATACTTTTTCTTTTTGCTGACAACCGTTGTGCCAATGGCTGCACCGCTGCTGATGAACAACAGGGCAATCCACAGTGCAAGGTTGCTTGTATCGCCGGTCTGGGGACTCTTATCGGATGTTCCCGGCTTGGTGCTGGCAGGTTTTTTCTCAAGAGCAGCAATCGCATCTTCGATAGCCTTTGCCATCTTGTCTACTTCAGATTGCTCCGTAATATTTTTACCACGGACAACAGCCTTGACAGCAGCTTCCACACCGGAGAAATCCTTGTAGTCATTCTTGTTTAGTGCATTTGCTTTGGCAATGGCTGCGTCAACCTTTGTGTAATCAGCATCCTTGTATTGCAGGGCAGCAATGGCATCTTCAATAGCCTTTGCCATTGCATCCACTTCGCTCTGCTCAGTGATGTTCTTGTCACGGACAACGGCATTGACGGCAGCTTCTACACCGGAGAAATCCTTGTAGTTGTCCTTGTTCAGGGCTTCCGCTTTTGCAATGGCTTCATCTACTTTAGAGTAGTTCGCCGGAATATTTTTGCTATCCCAATCAAAGGTGGGATGTTTTATACCCGGTACCCATCTCACACCTTCCGCGGCATTGGCGTTAAGTCCCGTCAAAACGCCTTCATCCATAAAATCATCAACTGCTGTGCCTGCCGAATTTCCGCTTTGTGCATTGGCAACATTAGAATTATATTTAGCATCATTTGGCCAGAAACAATTCTTTGCATCTTTATCTACGACATAACCAAGCCAGTAAGTATTTTCCCAGCCATCGTTGCCGATTTCTTTTGTAGCGACAAGGCAGTTGACCATGCTTACACCTTTGCCATATCCGATAATACCGCCAACGGGAGCCTGAATGGAGTTTACAACGATTTCTCCGCCAAACCAACAGTCGCTAATTGTCACCTGACCAGTATATGAGGCTCCAACAATGCCACCCAGCGAATCCCAACAATCCATCGGCTCTAACCCGCCTTCTTGTTCTGCATAGTACTCGCCGTCATAGTTACCCGTAATTGCAGCGGTAGAATAACACTGGCTGATACTGTTGTCCCCATTTAAAAATCCTGCAAGACCACCTATGTATTTTTCTATATAAGAACCGCCGGTAATGGAACCGGTAGTATAACAGTTTTTAATAGTGGAATGGGTCATCCAGTCCACCAAAATACCTTTTCCGTAAGTGGATCCATCTTTCATTGGTATCACGATATCCGCATTTTCAATGCCGAGATTTTTTACAGTCGCATTATATATACTTCCGAACAAACCATTTCTATACAAGTTATTGTTATTGTCTTTGTTTTCAGATTTTAGGCCCTCATGAGAATACAGGTTATAAACTACATGGCTTTGTCCGTCAAAAACCCCCTGAAATGATCCCACATCCGTATTTGCTCCGTCACCGATAGAGATCCATTCATGCCCGCCTAAATCCAAGTCATTATCAAGATAAACAGTTTTGTCCTTAAAATATGCTGTATCATCATTGATAAGCTTTGCCATGCCTGCCAACTGCTCGGCTGTTTGCAGATGAAATTCCGTTTCATTCTCATCATACCAGCTTGTATCGGCTGTCCCATCCCAAGAGTCTGTGGTGCCTGCCGCAAACGCTGTCATCGGGACAAGCGCCATCACAAGACACAACGCAAGCAGAAGGCTTAGAAGTTTCTTCTTCATTTTCATTCCTCCCAAATAATTCTATCCGCTATTTTTACTTTCTCCGACAGCGGACACGCCGGAGAAGACAGGAGGTTTAACCGGAAAAGATAGATTTGCCGGTCGCGGTTAGGACTTCAATATCAAACCACCATCCTTCCGGCAAACGCAAAAGCCGAAGCCAAGGCACAATGCGCCCTGTCTCCGGCAACTGGTTCGTTATAAATTGTATGAAATAAGACTTGACACGCTGAAAAAACGGCGCTATGCTCCTGTCGAGCCGAGCCGATAATAATCGGCGCATTTCCATTTGCCATAGTCAAGTCCTCCTTCCATGATTTCTAAGGCAAAAAGGATATAAATTCCCCTACCCCATAGATATACAACAGCATTATAGCAGATTTTTCCCAAAATCTCAAGTAGTTTTCAGAATATTGCTCTCATCTTTTTCTCAAAGCGTTGGCTTCTTCCATTACTCACGGAACTTTATGACTTCTTGGATACTTCCCGAAAAGGGAAAGCCGCCGTCTGTGACAGCGACTTTTCTAACTTAGTATTAACAGTATATAAGCTCACTCGAAACGATCTCCATAGCGGCGTTGCGGATGTCATTCATCTTCTGTACCCACAGCATTTGGTTTTCCGCTTTGATCGCTTCCGTTACGCCTTTCTTTTCGGCGAGTTCTTTTACCAGCCGAGGGAACATTTCCTCTGCCTGCCGGTCAATGTCGGCAAGATAACTGTTCAGCTTGCCGCTTGTCAGCAGAATGTAGTAACATACCCTGTGATACTGCTTCAGATACCGCAAATGCCGCTGTCCCCATACGCCGATATACGCCGTTCTTTCTTCGGGCAGTTTCAGGCAGGGAAGATCGTAATCACCCTGCAATTCATACCAAAGCCCGTTTTTCTCGTTATAAATGTACTTGTCCATTTTGTGATCCTCCAATAGGATTGATTTTACCTACAATCCAATCATTCCAGCCGATCACAAAAGCCCAAGGGAGAGGACTTCCTTACGAAGCCTCTCCCTTGGGGCAGTCCTTGCTTTTTTATGTAAACTCTCGCTTACTTGTTGCTCAGATACTCGTCGATGGACTTGGCGCCCAGCTTACCGGCACCCATAGCCAGAATGACGGTGGCAGCACCGGTAACGGCATCGCCGCCGGCATACACGCCCTGACGGGAGGTCAGGCCATCCTCGTTGACGATGATACCGCCCTTCTTGTTGACCTCCAGGCCCTTGGTGGTGGACTTGATCAGGGGGTTGGGGGTGGTACCCAGAGACATGATAACAGCGTCCACATCCAGCTCGAACTCGCTGCCCTTCTTCTCCACAGGACGACGGCGGCCGGAGGCATCGGGCTCACCCAGCTCCATCTCCACGCAGGTCATGGACTTGACGCAGTCCTGCTCGTCACCGTTGATCTGAACGGGGTTATTGAGAGTCTTGAAGATCACGCCCTCCTCGATGGCGTGCTCCACCTCCTCGTGACGGGCGGGCAGTTCCTCCATGCCACGGCGATACACCACGTACACGTCAGCGCCCAGACGCTTGGAGCAGCGAGCGGCGTCCATAGCCACGTTGCCGCCGCCTACCACGGCCACCTTCTTGCCCTTCAGATCCATGATGGGGGTATCGGAATCCTCACGATAGGCTTTCATCAGGTTGATACGGGTCAGGAACTCGTTGGCGGAATACACACCCTTCAGGTTCTCACCGGGAATGTGCATGAACATGGGCAGACCGGCGCCGGAGCCAACGAACACAGCCTCGAAGCCGTTCTCCTCCATCAGCTCATCGATGGTGATGGTGCGGCCTACCACGATGTTGGTCTCCACCTTCACGCCCATGGCCTTCAGGCCGTCCACTTCCTTCTGCACGATGCTCTTGGGCAGACGGAACTCGGGGATGCCGTACACCAGCACGCCGCCGGCCAGATGCAGAGCCTCATACACGGTGACCTCATAGCCTTTCTTGGCCAGATCGCCGGCGCAGGTCAGGCCCGCAGGGCCGGAGCCAACCACGGCCACCTTGTGACCGTTGGACTGGGGCTTTTCAGGAGCCTCGGTGCTGTGGGCGTTGTGCCAGTCGGCCACAAAGCGCTCCAGACGGCCGATGCCCACGGGATCGCCCTTCTTGCCACGGACGCAGTGCATCTCGCACTGGCTCTCCTGCGGACAGACACGGCCGCAGACGGCGGGAAGGGAGCTGGTCTGATGGATCACCTGATAGGCACCCTCATAGTCCCGCTCCACGATCTTGGCGATGAACTCCGGGATGCGGACGTTGACGGGGCATCCGTTGACGCAGGGATGGTTCTTGCAGTTCAGGCAGCGGGCCGCCTCGTCCAGAGCCTGCTCCTCGGTGTAGCCCAGAGCCACCTCGAGGAAATTCTTATTCCGGACATTGGGGTCCTGAGAGGGCATTTCGTTCTTATCCAAACGCATATTGATCTTTGCAGCCATCTTACTTTACCTCCTGCTTGAACAGATTGCAGACTTCCTCGTGCTTATGCACCTCGAAATCATGATACATCTGGTTGCGCTTGACAGCCAGATCCCAGTCCACCAGCTGACCGTCGAAGTCGGGGCCATCCACGCAGGCGAACTTGGTCTCGCCGCCCACGGTCAGACGGCAGCCGCCGCACATACCGGTACCGTCGATCATGATGGGGCTCATGGAGACGGTGGTGGGTACGCCGTAGGGGGCCGTGGTCTTGCAGACGAACTTCATCATGACCATGGGGCCGATGGCAAAGATCTCATCATACTGATTGCCGGCGTCCAGCAGCTCCTTCAGTGCCTCGGTAACAAGACCCTTCTGGCCATAGGAGCCGTCGTCGGTGCAGACCTTCATCACGGAGGATACGGCCTTGAACTTATCCTCCAAGATCACCACGTCCTTGCTCTTGAAGCCCACTACAGCGTGGACCTCAGCGCCGCAGTCGTGGAACTTCTTCAGAACGGGGTAGGCAATGGCGCAGCCCACGCCGCCGCCGACAACGCAGACCTTTTTCTTACCCTCGGTCTCGGTGGGCTTGCCCAGAGGACCCACAAAGTCATGCAGATAATCGCCCTGCTGCTTGTGGCTCAGCTTCTCGGTGGTTGCGCCCACGGTCTGCACGATGATGGTGACGGTCCCCTTCTCACGGTCATAGTCGTGGATCGTGATGGGGATACGCTCGCCGTTCTCGTCCACACGCAGAATGATGAACTGACCGGGCTGGGCCTTCTTGGCCACCATGGGTGCCTCGATCTCGTACAGGATCACAGTGGGCTTCAGCGCTTCCTTCGTTACGATACGATACATGGATGTTCCTTCTTTCCTCAAAAGTCATGGCTTGCTACGTTCCATGGGCACACACGGAACTCCTCACCCGTGTGCGCTCGTCTTATCTTATCACATCCGCCCATGGTTCGTCAAATATTTCCTTGCACTTTCCCTTTTTCATGCAAGGGCATGGTGCAGCGTCACCTGTCCCCGGTCGATATCCACCAGATGCTCCTCCTTCATTTTCCGCAGCTCCCGCATCATGGCACTGCGGTCGGCGGAGATATAGTCCGCCAGAGCACTGAGGGTAAAGGGCAGATGAAAGCTGCCGCAGTCGTCGCCGCCGGTCTGAAGGCCGAAGTAGCACAGCAGTTTCTCCCGAATGCTGCGGCGGCTCAGGACCTCCACCCGCTCGGAGAGGGCGGCGGCCTTGCCGGTCATGATATGGAACATATTCTCCACCAGTCGGCTGTGATGGGTGCAGGCCTTTTCGCATCGCCGGGTCAGATGCTCGGCGCTCATGAACCACACCCGGCACGACTCCGCCGCCACCACCGTGATGCTGTCCCCGGCCACATTTTCGAACATCAGCATCTCTCCGAACACGCTGCCTGTGGGCAGATGCTCCAGAATGGTGCGTCCCCCCTGCCGGTCGATGCGCTGGATGACGGCGCTGCCGGCGGTCAGAAGCCCCAGCTCTCCCCGGCCCTCGCTGATGTCATAAATCACGGTGTCGGCCCGGAAGCGCTCCTCCCGGACGCCGAAGCACACCCGCATCTGCTCTACCTCATCGGGGCTGATGCCCTCAAGGATCGGTATGTTCTCCACAGGGGACCTCCTTTCCCGCTGCCGCCATGCGGCGATCCCGCCGCCCGCCGATGATCGTATAGATGATGACATAGGCGATGGCGCCCACCACCAGGGCCGCCACCACATCGATGAAGGCGTGCTGCTTGACAAAGAGTGTGGAGCAGATGATGATGACGCCCCATATGTCTGCGAAAGTGCGCCATCCGGTGCGCCGCAGTCCCGGCGTCCGGTGAACGGCATAGAGGGCGTCCAGCACCCCCAGCACATGGACGCTGGGCAGCACATTGGTGTTGGTGTCCAGATTGTAGGTGTTCTGGAGGAGCCACGTGCAGAAGTTGTGGTGCTCCATCACCGCCGGGCGCAGGTCCTGTCCGTTGGGTACCAGCGCACAGAAGATGGTGGCAAACCCGAAGGTCAGCATGATGCTCCACATATACCGCCGGAAGCCCTCGGCATCCTTGACGATCAGGTAAAGGCCCAGCGCCAGCAGAAGAAAGCCCCACGAGTCATAGGGAATGACAAAGTACTCGCAGAAGGGGATGTATTCATCGATGAAGGTCTGGGTGGCCCAATAGTTGTCGGTGATGAGGTGCTCAATAAGGAAAAAGCCCCCCAGATACACCGGCAGATACAGGCCCCACCACATATGGGGGTGGTCCTTGATGAAGGTCTTGATGGTCTGCATGAGAATCCTCCTGATTTCAACATTTTTCCGTGAGGGGCATTATAGCATAGCCCCGCCCAAAAAGGAAGTGTTCCTGTGATATAAGTCACAATTATTTTACAAATCCATTTCCCGGTTGCGGCGGCGGCAGATTTCGAGTATAATAGATCTGTTATAAATGAAAAGATATGGAGGAATCCCCATGATCCTGCAAAAGAAAGAGGAGCTGGCCAACCGCCAGCTGCGCCTGACCATCACCGTGGAGCGTGATGCGTGGGAGAAGGCCCTGAACGACGCCTATCAGGAGGTCAAGGCCCTGTACCCTGTGGAGGGCTACGCCGTGGGCAAGGCTCCCCGTGAGGCGCTGGAAAAGGCATACAGCCACGATCTGTTCTATCAGGAGGCGGTGAACGAGACCTTCCCCGCCGCACTAGTGGAGGCCATCGCCTCCGAGGACATCCAGATCGCCGCCCCTCCCGCCCTGAACGTGGAGACCATCGGCCCAGACGGCTACACCTTCACCGCCCTCATCGACCTGTACCCAGAGGTGAAGCTGGGCCAGTACAAGGGCCTGTCCGCCCCGTGGGAAAATGCCGAGCTCTCCGACGATGACACCAACGAGGCCATCCAGCGCTTCCTGACGGAGCATCTGGTGGAGCAGGAGCAGGACCGGGCCGCCATGGGCGACGAGGTCACTCTGGACTTCGAGGGCTTCGTGGACGGCGTACCCTTCGAGGGTGGCAAGGGCGAAGGCTATCCCCTGCTGCTGGGCAGCGGGATGTTCATCCCCGGCTTCGAGGAGCAGGTGGCGGGCATTCGCCCGGAGGAGGAGCGGGATGTCCACGTCACCTTCCCCACCCAGTATGTGCCGGAGCTGGCGGGCAAGGATGCTACCTTCCACGTCAAGGCCCACCGCATCGTCCGGCGGAGCCTGCCCCAGCTGACGGACGCCTTTGCACAGGAGCAGGGCTTCGAGGACGTGTCCCATCTGCGCCGCAGCATCATGGAGCAGGCCATCCTGCAAAAACAGCAGGCTGCCTCCAACGCCTTTGCCGAGGCCCTGATGCAGCAGGTGGTGGCGGGCATGGAGGTGCAGCTGCCCGACTCCATGGTGGAGAGCCAGCTCACCGGCATCCTTCAGGAGCTCCAGCAGCATCTGGAGAGCCAGGGCGCTTCCCTGTCCGATTACCTGCAAGCAGCAGGTCTGACCATGGAGGATCTGCGGGATCACGCCCGTGAAAACGCCGTGGCCGCTGCCCGGTATGAGCTGGCCATGACGGAGATCGCCCGTCAGGAGGGCATCACCGTCACCGAGGAGGAGCTGGAGGAGAAGTATCAGGAGATGGCCGCCCTCTACGGCATGACCGTTCCCCAGCTGCGGGAGCAGGTGCCTCCCGCCCGGCTCCAGCACGATCTGAAGCTGGCCAAGGCCCGTGCCGTTGTTGTGGACTCCGCCCTGCGGAAGTAACTCCCCTGCAAAGCCTTCTCCCGCAGAAGCCCCCATAGAGTAAAAAAGCACTCCCGGAGGATGCAAATGCGTCCTCCGGGAGTGCTTTTTTCAGTTCCGGTGCTTACTTCTTATACGGCACGTGCCAGATGGTATCGGCATAGTCTGCCACCGACCGGTCGGCGGAGAAGATTCCGCTGCGGGCGATGTTGTGCAGGCTCATGCGGTTCCACCTCTCCCGATCCCGGTAGGTGTCCGTCACCCGCTGGGAGGCGGCGCAGTAGGAGGCAAAGTCCGCCAGCAGCAGATACTGATCCGCCGGGCAGTCCACGCCGAACAGCAGCCGCTGGTACAGATCCTCATAGCTGACGCCGTCCCGGAACCCGGCCTTCAGCTGATCCAGCACCCGGCGCAGTACCGGGTCACGTGTATACAGCAGATATGGGTCATAGCCCCGGCTCATGTGGGAGGCCTCCTCCGCCGTCAGGCCAAAGAGGAACATATTCTCGTCCCCCAGCACCTCGTGCATCTCCACGTTGGCACCGTCCAGCGTGCCGATGGTCAGTGCGCCGTTCATCATGAACTTCATGTTGCCGGTGCCGCTGGCCTCCTTGCCGGCGGTGGAGATCTGCTGACTCACCTCGCTGGCGGGCATCAGCATCTCCGCCATGGAGACCCGGTAATTCTCCAGAAATACCACCTGCAGCTTCCCCTTGCAGATGGGGTCGTTGTTCACCTGATCCGCCAGAGAGTTGATGAGACGGATGATGCGCTTGGCTACGGCATAGCCGGGAGCGGCTTTGGCGCCAAAGAGGAAGGTCTGTGGTGGGAAGTCCATGTCCGGGTCGTCCTGCAGCTGCTGGTACAGGGCGATGATGTGCAGTACGTTCAGCAGCTGCCGTTTATACTCGTGAAGCCGCTTCACCTGCACGTTGAAGATAGCGTCCGTGTTCAGCTGCACCCCTTGCTGTCGGTGGGCCCACCGGGCAAAGGTCTCCTTGTTGCAGCGCTTGATCTCCTCCAGCCGGGCCAGCACCGCCCCATCCTCAGCATAGGGGTCCAGTTCCTGCAAATGGCCCGCATGGGTCAGATAACCGTCCCCGATGAGCTCCCGGATCAACCCGTCCAGACCGGGGTTGATCTGGCTGAGCCAGCGGCGATGATCCACGCCGTTGGTGACGTTCTTGAACTTCTCCGGCTCCATTCGGCAGGCGTCCCGGAACACATCATGGCGCAGGATATCCGAGTGCAGAGCGGACACGCCGTTGATGGCCATACCGCCGGCGATGCAGAGGTTGGCCATCCGCACCACGCCGTCCCAGATGACCGCCATCTTGGCGGTCTTTTCGGGGTCGTGATAGAAGCTCTCCACCTTCTCCTGCCAGCGGCGGGCGATCTCCTGCAGGATCTGCCACACACGGGGCAACAGCGTCTCGAACAGCTGCTGGGGCCAGCACTCCAGCGCCTCCGCCAGTACCGTGTGGTTGGTGTAGGCCACGGAGCAGGTGGTAATGTGCCACGCCTCGTCCCAGGAAAGGCCCGCATCGTCCACCAGAATACGCATCAGCTCCGGGATCACCAGCGCCGGATGGGTGTCGTTGATCTGGATGACGTTCTTCTCGTGGAAGTTTTTCAGGGTGCCGTAGGTCTGGATGTGCTGCCGTGTGATGGACTGCATGGTGGCCGAAACGAAGAAATACTGCTGCTTCAGCCGCAGGGACTTGCCCTCATAGTGGTTGTCCTCCGGATACAGCACCTTGGAGATGACGTCCGCCATGGCCCGCTCCTCCCCGGCCCGCAGGTACTGCCCCTCGCTGAACAGCTTCATGTCGATGGGCTTGGGGCTCTTGGCGTCCCACAGCCGCAGGGTGTTCACCTGCTGGGTGTCGTACCCGGCGATCTCCATGTCGCACGGCACCGCCAGCACACGGGTATAGTCCTCATGCACCACCATCAGGTGGCCGTTGTCCCACCGGGTGCGGACCTTGCCGCCGAAGTGGACCTCCTCCGTCTCCTGCGGCTTGGGCATGAGCCACGCATCGCCCAGATTCTTCCAGTCGTCGGGCAGCTCCACCTGCTGGCCGTCCACGATCTTCTGCTTGAAGATACCCAGCTCGTAGCAGATGGAGTAGCCGGTGGCGGGGATCTCCAGCGTGGTCATGCTGTCCAGATAGCAGGCCGCCAGACGGCCCAGACCGCCGTTGCCGAGACCGGCATCCGGCTCCATGTCGAAGATGTCCGCCGCCTTGAAGCCCAGCGCCTCCACGGCCCCTGTCAGCGGCTCCAGCAGCTCCAGATTGTAGGCGTTCTTCATCAGGCTGCGTCCCATGAGAAACTCCATGGACATATAGTGGACCTTCCGCTTCTCCTGACTGTCCACCTCCTCACGGGTACGCACCCCCCGCTCGGCCATGATGTCCCGCAGCACCAGAGCGCAGGCCTTCATGATCTCTCCGTCGGTGGCCTGCTTCTCCGTGCAGCCGTAGTTCAGCCGCAGTTTCTGCACGATGGCCTCCTGCAATGTTTCCTTCGTATAAGTCATAGATATCCTCCTGTATTGCATCCGGGGCTTACCGCCCCAGCAGCTTTCCATAAATATTCCGGTAGGCCCCGGCGCTGCGATCCCAGCTGAAATCGCCCTCCATGCCCCGCCGCCGCACCATGCGGAAGCCCTCTGCATCGCCGTGGTACAGGCCCACCGCCTGCCCGATGGTGTCCAGCATGGCCCCGGCGTCGTAGGCGGCAAAGACATAGCCGTTGCCGTCGGGCTGCCCCACCTGACAGGACCGGACGGTGTCGTTGAGACCGCCGGTCTGCCGGACGATGGGTACAGCGCCATAGCGCATGGCGATCATCTGTGACAGGCCGCAAGGCTCGCTCTTAGAGGGCATCAGAAACAGGTCGCTGCCAGCATAGATGCGGCGGGACAGGCCTTCGTTGTAGCCGATCCAGGCACACAGCCGTCCCGGATAGCGGTTCTGAGCGTGGCGGAAGAAATTCTCATATCCACCGTCACCGCTGCCCAGCACCACCAGCTGACAGCCGGTGGCCATGATGCCATCCAGCGCCTGACACACCAGATCCACGCCCTTGTGTCCCACCAGCCGGGTCACCATAGAGAGGACCGGTGTCCCCTCCTCCTGAGCAAGGCCCAGCTCCTGCTGAAGTGCCGCCTTGCATAAGGTCTTCCCCTCCGACTCCGCCGCCGTGTATCGGGCGGGCAGATCGGGGTCGCACTCCGGGTCATAGCTCACCATATCGATGCCGTTGAGCACGCCGGAGAATTTCCACTGGATGCTGCGCACCACGCTGTCCAGTCCGGCGGCATAGGCGCTCTCCCGCAGCTGGGCGGCGTAGGTGGGGCTGACGGTGGTCACGGCGTCCGCCGTCACCATGGCCCCCTTCATGAGGTTCACGCACCCATCCATCTGTAGAACGCCGCTCTCATACCAGTCTCCCCGGTTCAGGCCGAAAAGATCCTCCACCGTGTCGGCGCCGTACTTGCCCTGATACTCGATGTTGTGAATGGTGAACACGGTGGAAACGTTTTCAGCCACAGTTTTCAAGTAAATCGGCACCAGTGCAGTCTGCCAGTCGTTGCAGTGGATCACCTCCGGCCGCCACTCCAGCATGGGAAGCACCGACACCACCGCCTTGGAAAAGAAGGCAAACCGCTCTCCATCGTCCATCTGGCCATACAGCGCCCCACGGCGGAAGTACCGCTCGTTATCCAGAAAATACCAGACGACGCCCCGATACTCCAGCGAGAACAGGCCGCAGTACTCATGCCGCCACGCCAGGTCCACATAGGTATAGCCGTGCCAGCGCATTTTCTCTCTCCATGCGTCCGAAACTTGCCCGTACAGCGGCAGGATCACCGCCGCACGATCCCCACCGGCAGCCACCGCCGGCGGGAGACTTCCCAGCACATCCGCAAGACCTCCGGTCTTGCAGAAGGGAGCCGCCTCGCTGGTCACATATAAGATATCCATGCCGTTACCTCCTTGTGTCCCCTCCCCGCAGCCTGCGGGGAGGGACGTGATTCGTTTATACGGTGGCGTTGCGGGCCACCACCACAGGATAGCTCTCGTCTCCAATGAGGGTGCGTCCCTCCCGGATGGTCACAGCCTTGTCGGCAATGACGCAGCGCAGGGTGGCATCCTTTTTCACCACCGTGCCCTTAAAGAGCACGCAGTTCTCCACCTGCGCTCCCTTCTCTACCCGGACACCCCGAAACAGAATGCAGTTTTTCACGCTGCCCTGAATATCGCAGCCATCGGCAATGAGGGAGTTCTCGCACACCCCGGCAGGGTCCAGATACGCCGGAGGCGCATCGTTCTCCTTGGCCAGAATGGGCCGCCGGGGGTCGAACAGCAGCCGCCGCTGCGCCGGGTCCAGCAGCTCCATGCTGCGGCGGTAGTAGGTCTGTACCGTATCGATGCGGGCGGCATACCCCTGCCACACATAGGCGTGCAGATGCAGCCGATCCTTCTGATCCTGTAAAATGTGGTGGCGGAAGCTGTACCGGTTGTGGGCCATGCACTCCTCCACCAGCTGCACCAGCAGCTCCCGCCGCAGGATGCACACGTTCAGGCAGCGGTAACCCGCCGGGGTGTGGACGTCGTAGGCCACATCCACGATGCGGCCCTGTTCATCCATCTCCAGATAGGTATCGCTGGGGTCGCCGGGCTCCGCCGTACAAACCTCCGTCAGGTCGGCCCCGGAGGCGATGTGCTCCTGCAATACCTGCTCCAGCGGCAGATTGATGACCAGATCGCTGTCCGCCAGCACCACATACTCCTGCCTGATCTCCCGTAGGTACTCCAGCACGCAGCCCAGTGCCTCCACCTTCCCCCGGAAGCGTCCGGCGGAGGTGCGGCTCTCGGCATAGGCGAAGGCCGGCAGCAGCGTCAGCCCGCCCCGATTGCGGCTCAGATCCCAGCTGCGGCCGTTGCCCAGATGATCCAGCATACTCTGGCACTTGCCGTGCATGATGACGCCCACATCGTGGATCCCGGCGTTGACCATGCTGGAGAGCATAAAGTCCACCACCCGGTAGTTGCCGCCAAAGGGGATGGAGCCGGGGATGCGGTGGGCGATCAGATCCCCCAGCCCCGTGGGCTTTCCGTAAGAAAAGATGATGCCGTGCATGGTGTGGTTCATGCCTTCACCTCCCCGTGATGCCGGTCCAGCAGAGTCTTGGCGGGGACGATCTCCCCGTCCCCTATCACGGTACCGGGTCCCAGCACCGCCACGCCCCAGTCATCCGGATCCTGTGCCGTCTCCGGCGGAGCGCCCACCTGAGCGTCCCTGCCGATGCGGCAGCTCTCACCCACGATGGCGTACTGCACCACGGCTCCCGACTCCACCACGGCGCCGGGCATCAGCACGGAGTAAGAGACGACGGCCCCCTCCCCCACCTGGGTGTTGTAGCTGAGGACGCTGTTCTTCACCTCGCCCAGCACCTCGCAGCCCTTGGCCACGACGCTGTTGCCGATGTCCGCCTTGGATCCCACATAGGCCGGGGGGCAGGAGGGCGTGCGGCTGTAAATAGGCCACCGGCGATCCAGCAGGTTCAGTCCGGAGCCGGGACTCAGCATATCCATGTTGGCGTCCCACAGGGACACCAGCGTCCCCACGTCCTTCCAGTAGCCGTCAAAGCGCCATGCGGTCATCCGCTCCCCCGCCGCCAGCATGGCGGGGATGATGTTCTTGCCGAAGTCGTTTTCCGAGGTGGGGTCCGCCTCGTCGGCCACCAGATACTCCCGCAGCTTGCTCCATGTGAAGATATAAATACCCATCGACGCCAGATTGCTCTTTGGCTCCTTGGGCTTCTCGGCAAACTCCGTGATGCGGTCCTCCCCGTCCACCGACATGATACCGAAGCGGCTGGCCTCCGCCCACGGCACCTCCATCACGGCGATGGTGCAGGCAGCCCCGGTCTCCTTGTGGCGGCGCAGCATCACGGCATAGTCCATCTTATAGATGTGGTCGCCGGAGAGCACCGCCACATACTCCGGATCGTACAGATCCACAAAGCCGATGTTCTGATAGATGGCGTTGGCCGTCCCCTTGTACCAGCTGGCGCCGGTGGCGCTCTGGTAGGGCGGCAGAATGTGAACGCCGCCGTCCAGCCGGTCCAGCTCCCACGGCTGACCGTTGCCGATGTAGCTGTTGAGCTCCAGCGGCCGGTACTGGGTCAGCACGCCCACGGTGTCAATACCGGAGTTGGCGCAGTTGGACAGGGGAAAATCAATGATGCGGAACTTCCCGCCAAAGGGTACCGCAGGCTTTGCCATGTCGCCGGTAAGCACATACAGCCGGCTCCCCTGTCCGCCGGCCAGAAGCATGGCGACACATTCTTTTTTCATGTCCGTCCCTCCGTTCCGCTTTTCGGTTCTGCGGGCCGCCTGGACCGGCCCTTGAGGATTACCCCGCCCAGCGGCGGGATCCTGATCCTCAGGGACCTTTCCCGCCCGTGGGAGGGAACGTCCTCCACGGTCAGCAGCCCCTCATTACACACACCGGAGCCGCCCCACTGGAGGCTGTCGGTGTTGAACACCTCTTCATAATACCGCTTGCCCCCCGGCACGCCGAAGCGGTAGTCCTCCCACGCCTCCGGGGAGAAATTCACCGCACAGACCAGCTCATGGCCCGCCCGATCCCGCCGCAGGAACACGATGACGTTGCTGTGGTTGTCATCGGCTACCAGCCACTCGAAGCCATTCCAGTCGCTGTCGTCCTCCCACAGGGGCCGGTTTTTCCGATAAAAGCGGTTCAGCTCCCGGATACATTCATGAGTCCGGCGGCAGTCCTCTTGCTCCAGCAGATACCAGTCCAGCTGTCCGGCGAAATCCCACTCGTGCCATTGGGCCAGTTCCGTTCCCATGAAGGTCAGCTTCTTGCCGGGGTGCGCCAGCAGGTACAGGTAAAAGCCCCGCACCCCCGCCAGCTGCCGCCAGTCGTCGCCGGGCATCTTCCCCCGGAGGGAGCCCTTCATGTGAACCACCTCGTCGTGGGACACCGGCAGCACGAACCGCTCCGAGAAGGCGTACACCATGGAGAAGGTCACATCCTTGTGGTGGTACTGGCGGAACCACGGATCCATTTTCAGATAGTGGCAGATGTCGTTCATCCACCCCATGTTCCACTTGAGATCGAAGCCCAGACCTCCCTCCTCTACGGGCCATGTGACCTTGGGCCATGCCGTGGACTCCTCCGCCGCCGTCAGGGCCGGCGGATCCATGGCGGCGGCCATCCGGTTCAGATCCTGCAAAAAGGAGATGGCCTCCAGATTCTCATGGCCGCCGTAGACGTTGGGCCGCCACTCCTGTCGGTCATAGTCCAGATACAGCATAGACGCCACGGCATCCACCCGCAGGCCGTCCATGTGGTACTCCCGCAGCCACCACGCCGCCGAGGACAGCAGGAAGCTCCGCACCTCGCCCCGGCCGAAGTCAAAGACCCGTGTCCCCCATCCGGCGTGCTCCCGCTTCAGGGGGTCGCCGTACTCGTACAGGCAGGTGCCGTCGAAATCGATGAGTCCGTGCTCATCCTTGCAGAAGTGGGCCGGCACCCAGTCCAGGATCACGGCGATCCCGGCCCGATGCATCCGATCCACGAAATATTTCAGATCCTCCGGGGTGCCGTAGCGGGCGGTGGGTGCAAAATACCCCACACACTGATACCCCCACGAGTCATCCAGCGGATACTCCGTCACCGGCAGCAGCTCCACGGCGTGATAGCCCATGTCCCGAACATAGGGGGCCAACCGGTCCGCCAGCTGCCGATAGGTGAGAAAGCTGCCGTCCTCCTGCCGCTGCCAGGAGCCGGGATGCACCTCGTAGATGTTGAGTGGCCCCTCCCACAGAGGCTCCCGGCGGCGCTTTTCCCGCCATGCCGCATCCCGCCACGGATAGGGTGCCATCTCCCACAGACGGCTGGCGTTCGCCGGACGCAGCTGGCTGTAAACGCCGTAGGGATCCGCCTTCCAGCGGGTGCGCCCGTCGGCGCCCTCCACCACATATTTATAGGACTGCCCCACTTGGGCCTGCGGCACCGTGGTCTCCCAGATGCCCTCCGGCCAGCGGTTCATGGCAAGGCCCTGCCAGTCGCTGAAGTCCCCCGCCACCCGGACGCTCCGAGCATTGGGGGCATAGACCCGGAAGCACCAGCCCTCCGCCGTGCGGTGTGCGCCCAGCAGAGACTGTGCCTCCTGCCAGCTGCCCTCGAAAAACCGTTTCAGACCGCCTTCCATGCTCTCCCCTCCGTCTCCGGGGCAGGCGCAAACTCCCCTACCCCACCTTTGTGGGCTTATTTTACTCCAATCCCCTCCCCCCGTCAAGCGCCGGTGGCCGTCAAGACACCATTTCTACGAATCCCACAACGAAAAAGCGCACGGGCTATTCCGTGCGCTTTTTTCAGCCCTTTCCGCAGCTTATGAAAGCCCCTTCCAACCATCCGATGCGTTCTTGCGGCGGCCGCCCGGATATGCTATACTCTCCTTATCACCGATGTACATCTCCACCATGAAAGGAGCCCTCCATGCTGACCATCCGCAGAGCCGCTGCCGCCGATCAGCCGCAGCTTATGGCCATCTATCGCACGGCGCAGGAATATATGCTGCAAACCGGAAATCCCACCCAGTGGGGCCGCTCCTATCCGTCGCCGGAGCTGATCCGCTCCGATATCGCTCAGGGCATCTGCCGGGTTCTTAGCGATGAAGCCGGGATACATGGGGTGTTTGCGCTGCTGGATACCCCCGAGCCCACCTATTCCCGGATAGAGGGTGCCTGGCGGAACGACGCCCCCTACCTCACCATCCACCGTCTGGCCGGGGACGGCCGGGTACACGGTCTCTTCCGCTGTGCTGCGGACTACTGCAAGGCCATTTCCCGGAATGTCCGAGCGGATACCCACGCCGACAACCGCACCATGCAGCATTTGCTGGAAGAGAACGGCTTCCTCCCCTGCGGCACGATCCATGTGCGGGACGGAACGCCCCGGCTGGCGTACCATTGGACGGCAGACCGCCCGTGACCTGTACGCCATCCACCGCCTTGCGGCCCCAGCACTCCCCCCATACAGCACGCAAAAAGGCCCGGCGCATGATGCGCCGGGCCTTCTCATCACTGTTTCTGCTGCAAATCAGCCGCTTACTCCTGATCCTCATCTTCGGCGTCCGCCAGATCGCTCAGGTCGAACTCCAGCTTCTCGCCGCAGTTGGGGCAGCGGATCTCGCCGCTCTCCAGCGTGTCCTCATCGAACACGATCTCCTCCTCGCAGACGGGGCAGGTGGTCTCGAAGTACTCCTCGTCGTCATCCTCGTCCTCGTCATACTCGTCGTCATCGTCCTCCAGCTCGTAGAGGGCCTCCTCCACCTCGCACAGGTCGTCGCTGACGGCGTCCAGACCGTCCTCCACGTCGCACAGCTCGTCCTCCAGATCCTCGAACTTCCCGGACATATCGTCCAGCACGTCGATGATGGCGGCAATGAGCTTGCCCTCCTTGGACTCGGTGTCCAGAGCCAGCCCCTCGGCCAGACCCTTCAGATACGCTACCTTCTCAGAAATCTCCATGTTTGTTCTCCTTTCTAAGTACGGTGGTCCTTTCCTTACTTGGCCCGGCCGATGTACTCGCCGGTACGGGTGTCGATACTGATCTTATCACCGATGTTGATGAACAGGGGCACCTTCACCTCAGCGCCGGTCTCCACGGTGGCGGGCTTGAGGGTGTTGGTGGCGGTGTTGCCGGCCAGACCGGGCTCGGTCTCGGTGACCTCCAGATCCATGAAGTTGGGACACTCCAGACCAAAGACGCTGCCCTTGTAGCTCAGCACCTTGCAGACGGTGTTCTCGGTGACGAAGCGGAAGGCATCGCCCAGAATATCCTTGTTCAGGGGGACCATGTCATAGGTCTCCTGATCCATGAAGTAGTACAGGTCGCCGTCGTTGTAGCTGTAAGCCATGTCCTTGCGCTCCACGAAAGCCTCCTCGAACTTAGCGGTGGGGTTGAAGGAAGTCTCGGTGACGGCGCCGGTCACCACGTTCTTCATCTTGGTGCGGACGAAGGCAGCGCCCTTGCCGGGCTTGACGTGCTGGAACTCCACGACCGTCATGATCTTGCCCTCGTACTCGAAGGTCTTGCCGTTTCTGAAATCACCGGCGGTAATAGTTGCCATAGTTGTATCCTCCCATATTATGAGAAAATCTCCTTCTGTGGGAGCATTTCCTCGGATTCATGAATTAGCACAGCAGTTATATTTTACATGATATGTCCCGTTTTGGCAAGGGCTTTGCCATATTTTTTCCCGCTTTCCGGGGAAATTATGTGTGCCGGCGGCGGCAGACGGCCTTAAAGGGCGCCTGCAAGGCGTGGAGCACCCGGTTCCATGCGCCCTTCGGCCCTCCGGCAGGCTCCACCATCAGAGCCAGTACCCCCGCCAGATTGGCCCCCAGCATATCCGTCAGCAGCTTATCCCCCATCATGGCCGTCTCGGCGGCGGTGACCCCGGCCTGCTCCATGGCCCGGTGAAAGCCTGTGGTCCGGGGCTTCTGTGCATGACCCACATAGGGGATGCCCAGCTCCCGGCAAAAGGTCTCCACCCGGTGGGAGGAGCGGTTGTTGGACAGGATCATCACCTGCACCCCGCCTTCCTCCATGCGGCGCAGCCACTCCCTTACCCGGTCGTCCGGGTGAGGGACGTACTTAGGAGCCAGCGTATAGTCCAGATCGCTCAGCAGCAGACGGATCCCCCGCTGCCGCAGATACTCCGGGGTGATCTCCTCATAGGTTTCAAACAGCCGATCCGGCACCAGTGATACTCGCATACATCCGCTCCTGCCTACATAGTCTGCCTATGGCATCCACGGGCAGAGGAGAACGCTTCCGCATCATTCCGGGCCTCCTCTCTGCCTGTCAGCGCTATCATACCATGAAATCCGCCGGATGACAAGGGGGACTGAACATGACGCTGTATCTCACCGCCGCACCGGACCGGCTGGCGCAGGCCAGAGCCGCCACGGCCCAGCTGGCCCATGCGGCCTACCGCATCGGGCTGGGCTCCCAGCTGCTGGCAGCGCCCCTCCCGGCGGCGCTGCGGGGTGGCCTGATGGTGGTATCTGACCGGCAGGCCCCAACAGTGGAGCAGCCGGAGCCGCTGGCCCGTCAGCTGGTGCGGGTGTGTCTGCGGCGGGGCTTTTCCGGGGTGGTGCTGGATCTGGAGGAGCTGCCGGAGGGCCGGTGGGCGGAGGATCGGGCGGCCCTGATCCGGCAGCTGGCGCCGCTGCTTGGGGCCTACGGCCGCCGCCTCTATGTGCCGGAGATCTACGCCGCTGCCTCGCCGGAGACGGTAGTGCTGCTGTGTACCGCCCTCTCTGGCGGCAGCCTGCAGGGTCGTCTGGAGGAGACCTGCGCCGCCTACGGCGCTCAGCGGCTGGCGCTGGATCTGGAGCGGCTGATGATGGACTTCCCTCTGCCCTGCCCCAGCGGCGAGGGGATACGGCTGAGCCGGGAGGAGCTGGCCATACGGATGCAGGGGCGGTCCGTGTTCTACGCCGAGGATCTGTGCGCCCGGTACTTCACCTATCGCCGGGGCGGCCAGACGCACTTCGTTCTCTTTGACGATGCCGGGACACTGAGGCGGAAAATAGAGATGGGGCAAGCGCTGGGCATCCGGGAGGGCTTCGTGATGCTGCCGGAGGTGGAGGATCTCACGGGATCTCTCTTCACCGGGGAAGGCTGACGCATGGAAAATCTGAAAAAACGAAGGTCTGAGCAGATGCTCAGACCTTCGCAGTGAGATCAATAATATCTCTTGTTTCTGTTCTTGCGGGCAGCCTCGGACTTCTTGCGGCGCTTCACGCTGGGGCTTTCGTAGCACTCTCTCTTACGCACCTCAGCCAGAACGCCAGCCTTCGCACAGCTTCTCTTGAAACGCTTCAGAGCGCTATCCAGAGACTCGCCTTCCTTGACGTGTACTTCGGACATCTATTTTTCCCTCCCTCCGATGCACCCGGCTATTTCCAGGGTGCTCTTTAAGAGCCACTATACATGACTTTAACAGGGGATATTATACCGGGAAGTATGGTACTTGTCAAGGCATTTTCAGAAAAAACGGCGGGAATTGCGAAAAAAGTCCCGCCTGTCGATACAGGCGGGACTTGCATTCAAAACGGTACTGATTTAGTCCTTTATTGCAATGCCGTCAATGGTCAGTTTACCGGTGGTGCCGGGAACAAAGCGTCCGTACAGCTCGCTCTGACCGGCAGGAGCGGTCTTGCCGTCCTGTGCAAGGGTATTGCCGGTAGAAACGGTATCGTTGATGGTGACCTGGCCAACATTGGCCGTACCCACCACTACGCCGACACGCCAGCCACCATTATCCGTGGAGTGCAGTTTGGTATTCGTCACCGTGCAGTCGGTGATGGAGTGATAGGTGGCGGGGTTTGCACCGGCGTGACCGATGATACCGCCCACAGAGCCTTTGGCCGTGATTTCGCAGTTGTCCACAGAGCATTTGGTGATGGTCACATAGGTATCCACCGGGCCGTTATCTGGGTTGTTATAGCCGGAGGACCAGCCCACAAGGCCACCCACACGAGCGCCAGCGGTGCTGGTGATGGTGGAATTGGTCAAATGGCAGTTGACCAATTCGATTTTCGGCATGGAATCCACATTGCAGATGAATGCACCGATGCCCTGCGTATTGGTGCTGTCGTTGATGGTCATCTTATCCAACGTCAGATCCTTGATTACGATACCGGAGGTACCGGCAAAACCGCCGGCGAACAGAGCGTTGTTCAGGCCGGAGATGGTATGGCCGTTGCCCTCCACCGTAATGACACCGGCGCCACGATAACCATCCACCGTAACGGGCGTCCAGGTCTCGCCCTCTGCCAGCGTGATATCCTCGCTGATGATGACCTTGTTGTTGCCGGAGCCTGCATCCGTGAGGGTGGTCAGTGCCGTTTTCAGCTCCTCAGCCGTTGCAACGGTAACGGTGGTGGGTACCTTTGCGGGATACTCGGCAGCGTTATCGTATCTGTTGCTGAAGCTGTCGCTCTCTACGGTGTCCTGCGTAGCCGTCACGGTGATGGTGATGTTCTTGAGCTCCTTGCCCATGTAATCATTGCCGGCGGTGGTATCCATCGTACCGGTGAGGGTGATCAGACCGGTCGATGCCTTAGCCGTACCCTTGGCGGTCAGGTGACCTTCCTGATGGATGTCAAAGGTCGCTCCATCCGCCGTCTTATAGGTAAAGGTGATGACCTTCAGCAGGCCGGAGTCACCCTCCAGACCGGTAACAACGATTTTGTACTTCAGGGCCAGATTGCCCTTGTTGACGATCTGGAAGGGGGTCAGCTCATAGGTGCAGCCCGGCTCCCACAGGGGATTCTGCTCTTCGTCAAAAGCGGTACCCTCCTGCGTTTTCCATGCCAGATTTTTGATTGCATTGCCGTTTTCGTCCTGAATCTCGATATCCAGATTACCGGCCTGAATTTTGTTGACACCCGTGCTTGCGGTGTCGGTGAACCATGCGAAGGTAGCGCCTACCAGCATAGCCAGGCACAGAACCATAGCCATGACGCTGCCCAGCAAGGCCCGTTTGGTGGACTTGCGATTTGTCATGATATCTTCCTCCTATTTTCTTATGTGTGACCGATGGGGCGTCTCAAGGGGAGTACGGATCGCCACAGCCCGGCTGCGGACCGGTCTACCCCGTCGTGCCAGACGATCTTCAGCCACTTCGTGTCATGAAAATCGGGACACATCCTCGAAATCGCCTTGCTGCATCCGCCGCTGGCGGCGCTGCGGCGATTTCCGCAATGACATTTCTGTTCATGTCTTTGCAAAGAGGCGCAGCCCAACGTGGGGATCCGTATTCTCTCTGGAACACCCTTTATCATTTCATTGAAATGATAACCGCCCATGGGCGGTTCGGTGCGCACTGTATATACATGGATATTAGCACTTCTTCTGACTGTATGCAAGAGGGGACATCGATTTTCGTCGATCTGACACAAAGGTTTAGAACGTACTTATGCAGTATCATATAAAAAACCACATTTCCCGGGGGGAAAGGGGGATTTTTTCGGGCAGAAAAAGCGCCGCCTCCCTTCGTGGGAGGCGGTGCTTCTGCGTTTTTACTTGGCGGGCTTGACGATGAGGTTGATGAGCTTATTCTTCACCAGAATGGTCTTAACGACCGTCATGTCGCCGGTGGCCTTCTGAACCTTATCCAGCGCCAGAGCGGCGGCCTTCACCGTCTCCTCGTCGCTGTCCATGGCCACGGTGACGGTGCCCTTGAGCTTACCGTTGACCTGCACGGCCATCTCCACGTGGGAGTCCACGGTCTTGGACTCGTCCCAAGTGGGCCAAGGCATCTGCATGGCCATCTTGCCGGTCTTGGCGGCGTAGCCGGTGAGCTCCCACATCTCCTCCACCATGTGGGGGGCGAAGGGAGAGAGCATCAGCATCAGCTGCTGCAGGTCGCCGCGGGTCAGGCCGGAGGAGTAGAACTCGTTGACCATGGCCATGAGGGCGGCAATAGCGGTGTTCATCTTCAGGTCGTCGATATCGGTGGTGACCTTCTTGATGGTCTTGTGGATGATGGAGGCGTTCTTCCCGGAGATCTCATCGCTTTCCTGCGCCAGCTCCATGAGGTTCCAGCAGCGATCCAGGAAGCGCTTGGAGCCCTTGACGGCCTCGTTGGACCATGTGACGGCCTTCTCGAAGTCACCGATGAACATGATGTGCAGGCGCATGGTGTCGGCGCCGTACTGGGCCACGATATCGTTGGGATTGACTACGTTGCCGCGGGACTTGGACATCTTCTCGCCGCCCTCGCCAAGGATCATGCCGTGGCTGGTGCGCTTGGCGTAGGGTTCCTTGGTGGGGACCACACCGATGTCATAGAGGAACTTATGCCAGAAGCGGGAGTACAGCAGATGCAGAGTGGTATGCTCCATGCCGCCGTTGTACCAGTCCACGGGGCTCCAATAATCCAGCGCCTCCTTGCTGGCCAGTGCCTTGTCATTGTGGGGGTCCATATAGCGCAGGAAGTACCAGCTGGAGCCGGCCCACTGGGGCATGGTGTCCGTCTCCCGCTTGGCGGGGCCGCCGCAGCAGGGGCAGGTGGTGTTGACCCAATCGGTCATCTTGCTGAGGGGGCTTTCGCCGTCGTCGGTGGGCTCGTAGCTCTCCACCTGCGGCAGTACCACAGGCAGCTGCTCCTCCGGCACCGGAACCCAGCCGCACTTTTCGCAGTTCACCAGAGGGATGGGCTCGCCCCAGTAGCGCTGGCGGGAGAACACCCAGTCACGGAGCTTGAAGTTCACCTTCTCCTTGCCGAAGCCCTGCTCCACCACGTACTTCTTCATGGCGGGGATGGCCTCCTTGACGGTCATACCGTTGAGGAAACCGGAGTTGACCATGATGGCGGTGTCGTCCTTGGCCACGAAGGCCTCCTTGGTGACGTCGCCGCCCTGCACCACCTCGATGATGGGCAGGCCGAACTTCTTGGCGAACTCCCAGTCACGCTGATCGTGGCCGGGGACACCCATGACCACGCCGGTGCCGTAGCCCATGAGAACGTAGTCTGAAACGAACAGGGGCAGGGGCTTGTGGGTGACGGGGTTGATGGCCTCGATGCCCTCCAGCCGGACGCCAGTCTTTTCCTTGTTCAGTTCACCACGCTCGAAGTCGGACTTGCGGGCGGCCTCCTCCTGATAGGCGGCCACGGCATCCCAGTTCTTGATGTGGGGCTGCCAGCTCTTCAGCAGGGGATGTTCCGGGGAGATGACCATATAGGAGGTGCCGAACAGGGTATCGGCACGGGTGGTATAGACGGTGACCTCGTCGCCGATGTTGGTCTGGAAGGTGATCTCGGCTCCGGTGGAACGGCCGATCCAGTTGCGCTGCTGGATCTTGACACGCTCGATGTAGTCCACGTCCTCCAGATCGTCCAGCAGACGCTGGGCGTAGGCGGTGATCTTCAGCATCCACTGGCTCTTCTCCTTACGGATGACCTCGCTGCCGCAACGCTCGCAGACGCCGTTGACCACCTCCTCGTTGGCCAGCACGCACTTGCAGCTGGTACACCAGTTGACGGGCATGGTGGCCTTATAGGCAAGGCCACGCTTGAACATCTGCTGGAAGATCCACTGGGTCCACTTGTAGTAGCTGGGGTCGGTGGTGTCGATGCAGCGGTCCCAATCGAAACCGTAGCCCAGCATTTTCAGCTGGCTGGTGAAGTTGGCGATGTTCTGCTTGGTGACGATGGCGGGGTGGATATGGTTCTTGATGGCGTAGTTCTCCGTGGGCAGGCCGAAGGCATCGAAGCCGATGGGGTACAGGACGTTGTAGCCCTCCATGCGCTTTTTACGGGTGACGATGTCCATGGCCGTGAAGGGCCGGGGGTGGCCCACATGGAGGCCCTGACCGGAGGGGTAGGGGAACTCGATGAGGCCGTAGAACTTGGGGCGCTTGTCCCCGGTGACGGCGGCGTAGGGCTTGGTCTCCTCCCACCGCTTCTGCCACTTCTTTTCAATGGCGGCAAAATCATACTTCATGCTGCTTTCTCTCCTTACTATGATAATGTATAACTGAGCGGTAAAAAAACGCCCCCGGCCGCTGCTGCGGTCAGGGGCGAAGCAACTCGCTGTACCACCCTGCTTCCGTGATGGGACTTCTCCCCTCACGCTCAGGCGGCTTTAACGCAGGCCATACGTCCCGCCCTGTTCAGGCGGGAGGCTCCGGGGCCAGTACAGCAAGGCACCTCCGCCGGTTCGCACCACATGCCGGCTCTCTTGGGGCAGGTCTGCCTTGCCTTTTTCCCTTCATCGCTTTTGACAATACAGTTCTATGATAATATCCTTCGATGGATTTGTCAAGCGTTTCGCCGGGAGTTGTTTTATTCCTTGGCATCCACCACGCCCGTCAGATCCACCGGTGTACCGTCACGCCACAGGCGCTCCAGCCCGTAGAACTCACGGGCCTCGGCGTTAAAGACATGGACGGCGATGCAGCCGTAGTCCAGCAGCACCCACGTGCCGCCACGGTAGCCCTCCCGGTGCAGGGGATCCTCCTCCTCCAGCAGGACCTTCTCCACGTTGTCCACCAGTGCGTTGATCTGGGTGTTGGAGGAGCCGGTGGCGATGACAAAGTAGTCCGCCAGCGTGGTCAGCTCCCCGATCTCCAGCACCTGAATTTCCTTTCCCTTTTTATCCGACAGCGCACGGGCTGCCAACAGCGCCAGCTCCTTGGCATTTTTCATTTTGCTTCACCTCTTAACAGAAAATCTCTCGCTTCCAGCGTATCATGATGCACGGGATTGCCCATGCGCTCCATCTCGTCGATGGTGTCGGACAGGCCCATCAGGAGGCCCTTGTCCAGATCGTCGTATACCGCACGGCGCAGCTCGTCCACCCCCGGAAAGTCCCGATTGGGCTCGATGTAGTCCGCCAGATAGATGACCTTTTCCAGCAGGGTCATATCCGGCTTGCCGGTCGTGTGCCAGCGGATGGCCTCGTAAACGGCGTCCTTCACGCCGAAGATGTCACGGGCCACGGCGGCACCGGTCTTGGCGTGCAGCAGCTTCAGGGCGTGCTGCTCCAGCTCGTCCAGCCGGATATCGTACCTGCGGCACAGGGCCAGCTGCTGCTCCATATCCAGCTTCTTGGTGCAGTCGTGGAGGAGGGCGGCGATGCGGGCATCCGTCTCGTCGGCCCCGTAGCGCCGGGCCAGCCGGATGGCCTCCTGCTCCGTCCCCAGCACATGGGGCATCCGCTTGGGCTTTAAGAAGCTCAGGGCGATGGGCCGCAGCTCCTCCGGCGTCAGGTGCTTCAGTTCCGCATGGGTGCCGTAGAGCCGCTGGCGCAGGATGTAGCCGTACACCGCCTCCGGCAGGTACTCCCTGCCCTCCGGCAGCAGCTGCCGCAGACGGGTGGAGGAGATATCCACCACATGGGGGTTCTCCACCACCGTCACCTGCGCCCCGAAGGTCTTCTCCAGATATGCCCTCTGCCGGGCAAAGCGCTGCTGCTCCGGGTCCCCGGTACGGCTGAAGGCCGCTACACGGACAAGGCGCAGGATCTCCTGCGGCTCATGCCAGTCCTGCAGAGACAGGAACATATCCGTCCCCATCAGCAGCCACAGCTCATCCTCCGGGTACTGCCGGCGCAGAGTGCGGAGGGTATCTGCCGTGTAGCTCTTCCCCTGCCGCCTCACCTCCACATCCAGCACCTGTGCGGGACAGGACAGCTCCGCCGTGGCCAGCGTGGCCATCTCCAGACGCTGGGCGGCATCGGCGCCGCCCTCCGGCAGTGCCTTATGAGGCGGGATGCTGGCGGGGATCAGCAGCAGAAGGTCCAGTCCCAGCTGCTGCGCCGCCGCCTGTGCCGCCGTGATATGGCCCCGGTGAATGGGGTCAAAGGTCCCGCCGTAAATACCGATCTTCATATCACACGCTCTTCTTCCGGTCCTTGACCAGCTCGATCTTCCGCTTGACCTTGTCATGCTGCATCCGATAGAGGACGAATTTGCTGCCGATGACCTGCACCACCTCGCACCGGGCGGCTACCTTCAACTCCTCCGCCGCCTCACGGGCGGTGAGCATGGAGTTCTCCAGCACCCGGCCCTTAATGAGCTCCCGTGCCTCCAGGGCGTCGTTGACCTGCTTGATGAGGTTCTCCCCGATGCCGTCCTTGCCCACATGGACGATGGTATCCAGCGTGGACGCCATCCCACGCAGCTGGGCTCGCTGCTTGCTTGTCAGTTCCATATCAGTGATTCTCCATATATTCTTTCAGTTTTTCCCCAAAGGCCCGCAGGGCCACGCCCCGGTGGCTGATGGCGTTCTTCTCCTCCGGCGTCAGCTGGCCGAAGGTCTTTCTCATCTCCGGCACGAAGAACACCGGGTCATAGCCAAAGCCGTTCTCCCCCTGCGGGGCGTAGGCGATGGTGCCGTGGCAGTCGCCCTCGGCCTCCAGCACGTCCCCGTTGGGGAAGCAGCACACCACCGACGTGTGGAAGTGGGCGGCACGGGTCCCGGCTCCCCGGAGATTCTCCAGCAGCAGCCGATAGCGGGCCACATCGTCGTCCAAGCCGCCATAGCGGGCGGAGTACACACCAGGGGCGCCGTTGAGGGCGTCCACGCACAGGCCGGAGTCGTCGGCAATGGCGGGCAGTCCGCTGGCCTGCATGACGGCCTCGGCCTTGATGCGGGCGTTTTCCGTGAAGGTGGTGCCGGTTTCCTCCGGCTCCAGCGCCAGCCCCAATTCGGACTGGAGCACTACCTCCACCCCCAGCTGGCCCAAAATGCGCTGCATCTCCGCCAGCTTGCCCTGATTATGAGAAGCCAATACGAATTTCATCACAGTACCTCCCCCAGAATATCCTTTTCCTTCCGGATCAGCTCCCGGCAGCCCTTGGCGCACAGCTCCACCAGCTCTTGCTGCTCTGCGGCCGTAAAAGCCCGGCCTTCACCGGTACCCTGCAGTTCGATGATCTCCCCCAGCTCATTCATGACGCAGTTCAGGTCCACCATGGCCCGGCTGTCCTCGCTGTACGGCAGGTCCAGCATGGGTGCATCGTCGATGATGCCGGCGGAGATGCCCGCCACGAAGTGCTTCACCGGCGTCCGGGGCAGCACCCCCTCCTCCACCAGCTTGCGGCAGGCCAGTGCCAGAGCGATGAAGCCGCCGGTAACGGAGGCGGTACGGGTGCCGCCGTCGCCCTGCAGCACGTCGCAGTCCACGGTGATGGTGCGCTCGCCCAGCAGGCGGCGGTCTACCGCCGCACGGAGGCTGCGGCCGATAAGGCGCTGGATCTCGGCGCTGCGGCCGGAGAGCTTCAGCTTGTCGATGTCCCGGCGGGAGCGCTGGCGATTGGCACGGGGCAGCATGGAATACTCCGCCGTCACCCAGCCGCAGCCGGGGGCCACATGGGGCGGCACCCGCTCCTCCACGCTGGCGTTACAGAGCACCACCGTGTCGCCGCAGCGGATCAGCACGCTGCCCTCAGCGAATTTGATGAAGCCCGTGGTGATCTCCACCGGGCGCAGCTCATTATATTTTCGTCCATCTGCACGGGTCATATGCCTTCCTCCTCAGATAAGATCGTTGACGAATTCCCTTGCGTCAAAGGGGCGCAGGTCATCGATGCCCTCGCCAAGGCCCACGAACTTCACCGGCACCTGCAGCTCCTGTGCGATGGCAATGACGATGCCACCCTTGGCGGTGCCGTCCAGCTTGGTGAGGATGATGCCCGTCAGACCCGCCGTCTCCTTGAACTGCCGGGCCTGAATGAGGCCGTTCTGGCCGGTGGTGGCGTCCAACACCAGCAGCGTCTCCTTGGCGGCGTTGGGGGCCTCCCGGTCGATGATCTTGCGGAGCTTGGCCAGCTCCTTCATCAGGTTATCCTTGTTGTGCAGGCGGCCTGCCGTGTCGCACAGCACCACGTCCGTATTCCGGGCCTTGGCCGCCGCCAGCGAGTCAAACAGCACGGCGCCGGGGTCGGCTCCCTCGTTCTGGCGCACGATGTCCACACCGGCCCGCTCCGCCCAGATCTCCAGCTGATCGGCGGCGGCAGCACGGAAGGTATCTCCGGCGCACAGCAGCACCTTCTTGCCCTCATTCTTCAGCCGGTGGGCCAGCTTGCCGATGGACGTGGTCTTACCCACGCCGTTGACTCCGATGATGAGGGCCACGCTGGGCCGGGTAGAGAGGTCCAGCGCGGGATCGCCCACCGACAGCTTTTCCGTCAGAGTGTCCCGCAGGGCGTTTTTCACGTCCTCCTCGTGGGTCAGCAGCTTGGCATAGGCCCGCTTTTTCAGCTGGGCCACGGCGTCCACCGCCGTATCCATGCCCACGTCCGCCAGGATCAGAGCCTCCTCCAGATCGTCGTAGAATCCCTCGTTGAGGGAGTCGAAGGACATGGGCTTGAGCCACGCCTCCTTGAATTTTGCAAACAGTCCCATGGCTGCTTCCTCCTTGCATCGGGCTGCCGCCCGGTTATTTGATCTTCAGCTCCTTGGCCATATCATTGAGGTTGATGGTGAGGATGCGGCTGACGCCACGCTCCTGCATGGTAACGCCGTACAGCACGTCGGCCTCCTCCATAGTGCCGCGGCGGTGGGTGATGACGATGAACTGCGTCTTACCGGCAATGCGGCGCATATACCGGGCGTAGCGCACCACGTTGGCCTCGTCCAGTGCCGCCTCGATCTCGTCCATGACACAGAAGGGCGTGGGATGTACCTTCATGATGGCAAAGTACAGGGCAATGGCCACGAAGGCCTTTTCACCGCCGGACAGCAGCGTGATGGTTTTCAGCTGCTTGCCGGGGGGCTGGACCTTGATCTCGATGCCGCAGCCCAGAATGTCATTCTCGTCCTCCAGCTCCAGCCGGGCCTTGCCGCCGCCGAACAGCTCCAGAAATGTCTCCTGAAAGCTCTCGTTGAGCAGCCGGAACTGCTGGGCGAAGATCTCCGTCATCTGGCGGGTGATCTCGTCAATGACCCCCGTCAGCTCCTCCTTGGCCTTCTCCACGTCCGTCCGCTGCTCGGAGAGGTAGGTGTAGCGGGTGTTCACCCGGTCGAACTCCTCGATGGCCCCGATGTTGGGAGTGCCGAGGCTCTTGATCTCCCGGTTCAGCTCCCCGATGCGGCGGGTGGCCTTGGGGATACTCTCCAGCTCCATGCGTTGGCTCTGGGCTTCGGAATGGCTCAGCTCATACCGCTCCCACAGCTTATCCAGAATGTTCTTCTCCTCCATGGCGGCGGCGTTTTTCTGCTGCTCCAGCCGGGCCACCTCACGCTCCGTGTGGAGGACCTCCTCATTGCAGCGCTGCATCTCCTGATTCTGCTGGGTGCGGCGGCGCTCCAGCTCCAGCTTCTCCGCCGCCAGCGATGCCAGCTGCTCCTTCAGCCGGCCGCACTGGGTCCGCAGCTCTTCCGCCTTCTGCCGGTGGATATCCATCTCCCGGCCGGCTTCCTCATTGGACCGGCGGAACCGCTCCAGCAGCGCCTCCCGTCCGGCCCGGTCGGTATGCATCTGGGCCTGCAAACGCTCCAGCTCCTGACGGCTGTGGAGTGAGGTCCCCCGCTCCGCCGCCAGCGCCGCCAGCGCCGTTTTATGCTCGGTGATCTGGCCGGAGATCTCATCTGTCCGGGTCTGTAGGTCGCTCTGCCCGGCCCGGCTCTCCTCCGCCTGACGGGACAGGCGCTCCGCCTCGCCCTCGTGGGCGGCGATCTCCTGACGCACCGCCTGCATCTGCGTCTCCTGCTCCTGTAGGCGCCGGGTCAAAGTCTCCCGCTCCTGCTGCAGGCCGTCCTGAGACAGGCGCAGATTCTCCAGCAGGATCTCATAGTGCTCCTGCCGGCCCTCCAGTGTCAGCACCTGTTGGGCTGCCGCCCGCTGCTGCTCCTTGGCCACATCCAGCTCATACTGGGCCTTTTGCAGCTCACGGCCCGTCTCCTGCGCCCGGCGGTCGGCATCCGCCAGCTGCCCACGCAGCTGCTCCAGCTGACCTGCCAGCCGCTGCAGCTCGTTGGCACGGGACAGTACACCGGCGCTGCGGCTGACGCTGCCGCCGGTCATGGAGCCGCCCCGGTTGATGACCTGCCCGTCCAGCGTCACGATGCGAAAGCGGTTCTGGTACCGCCGGGCCATGGTGACGCCGCAGTCCAGATCCTCCACCACCACCGTGCGCCCCAGCAGGTTCTGGAACACGCCGTCGTAGCGCTTTTCATACTGCACCAGCTCCGAGGCAACGCCCACGAAGCCGTACTCCTCCTCGATGCGGCTCTCCCGCAGCTTCTCCCCCCGGACAGCGTCCAGAGGCAGGAAGGTGGCTCGTCCGCCGTCCCGCTGCTTCAGGTAGCCGATGGCGGACTTAGCATCGTTCTGCGTGTCCACCACGATATTTTGCAGGGCGCCGCCCAAGGCGATCTCGATGGCCACGGTGTATTGCTCCTGCGTGGTCATGAGGCTGGCCACCGGGCCGTGTACGCCCCGCAGGCCGCCCTTGTCCGCCGCCTGCATCACCAGCTTCACCGCACGGGAAAAGCCCTCATACTCCTTCTCCATCTCCGTCAGCAGGCGGATGCGATCCTCCATGGCCGCCGCCTGACGGCTCAGCTGCTCCCGCTGCTGGGCGCTTTCCTGCGCCCGGCGCTGTCGCCCGCCCATTTTCAGGCCGTGGCCCTGAATGACGTTCTCCGCCGCTGCGGCCTCCTCACGGGCCTCCTCCAGCGCCTTACGGTTCTCCGCTGCTGCGCTCTCCTCGGTTTGGCGGCGCTCCTGCAGCTGCTCCAGCTCACGGCCCACCTCCTCCAGTCGGGTGCGGGCCGCCTGAGACTGGGCCTCCAGCCCTGACAGCTGCCCCCTTCCATCGGCGGCAGCCGCCGTGGCCAGCGTCTCTCTGGCCCGCAGGGCCTCCGCCTCGCGGACGGCGCTGCCGGCACGCTGAGTCATGGACTGCAGCTGCTGCATCCAGCCCTCCAGCTCGCCGGTCAGCTCCTGCGTCCGGCGGTCGATCTCCTCCGTGCGCCGGGTGAGAGCATCCATCTGCCCCTGCAGATCCTCCGTGCGGCTGCTGCTGTCGACCATCTCCTGCTCCAACCGGGTCATGGACTCCTGATTATGATCCACCCCCGTCTGCAGCACGGCGATGGCGGCGTCCTCCTCCCCGGCAGCCGTCTCCAGTCCGGACATCCGGCCCCGGAGGGCCTCGGCCTGCATATCGTTCTGCTGCACCTGCTCCACGCAGGTCTCTGCAGCGGCATACACCTCATCCAGCGCCGTCTGCGCCCGCTGCTTATCCTGACAGGCGGACTGGTGATCCGCCTCCAGCTTCCGGGCCTTGACCTTCAGGGTCTGAAGATTTTCCAGCCACACGCTGATCTCCAGCACCCGCAGCTCGTCCCGCAGCACCAGATACTTCTTCGCCGTCTCCGCCTGCTTCCGCAGGGGCTCCACCTGCAGCTCCAGCTCAGCGATCTTGTCGTTGATGCGGACCAGATTCTCCTCCGTCCGCTGGAGCTTGCGCTCCGACTCCTCCTTGCGGTGGCGGTACTTGCTGATGCCCGCCGCCTCCTCGAACACCTCACGGCGCTCACCGCTTTTGACGGACAGGATCTCGTCGATCTTGCCCTGTCCGATGATGGAGTAGCCCTCCCTGCCCATGCCGGTGTCCATAAACAGCTCGTTGACATCCTTGAGACGCACGGACTGGCGGTTGATGTAATATTCCGACTCCCCGCTGCGGTAGTAGCGGCGAGTGACGGCCACCTCCGCCTCGTCCCGGCCGGGGAAGATGTGCTCCGTGTTGTCGATGACCAGCGTCACCTGTGCAAAGCCCATCTGGCTGCGCTTCTCCGTGCCGCCGAAGATCACGTCCTCCATCTTGGCTCCCCGTAGCTGGCGGCTGTTCTGCTCGCCCATGACCCAGCGGATGGCGTCGGAGATATTGGACTTGCCGGAGCCGTTTGGCCCCACGATGGCCGTGATGTCCTCACCGAAGTTCAGCACCGTCTTATCAGGGAAGCTCTTGAAGCCCTGGATTTCCAAAGCCCGAAGGTACACGAGTCGCTCACCTCTTTCATGTTTGCATATAATAACTAATTTATTATAGCAGGCTATCCCCCCTGTTTCAAGCAAAATCCGCTGACGAACCGGGAAAAGCCCATCAAAGCGGCGATGGGGGGGCATCTCCTTCCAAAAGACGACCCCCCTGACCGCCTTGCGGCGGACAGGGGGGTATGCTCGGGGAATACGGTTTACTTCACCAGCTGGCAGAACAGATCGATCTCATCGGCCAGAGACTGGAGTCCCTGCCGCCAGAAGGCCTTATCCGTCAGGTCGATGCCTGCGATCTTGGCGGTATCCTCCACGCAGGTGACGGAGGTGGCGTGGAGCATCTTCTTATACAGCGGCACGAAGTCCTTGCCCTCCTGCTGATACTTGGCATACAGGCCACGGGCAAACAGGCCGCCGAAGGCATAGGGGAAGTTGTAGAAGCTCAGGCCGCCGCTGTAATAATGGCCCTTGCACAGCCACATATACGGGTGCAGACAGGTCTGATCCAGCCCGTCGCCGTAGGCCTTCTTCTGGGCCTCCAGCATCATCTGGCACAGGCGGTCGGGATCCAGGAACTCCTCCGGCCGGGCGGCAAACACGGCGGACTCGAACAGATACCGGGAGTAGATGTCGCAGATGATCTGGCAGGCGTCGGACAGCTGGCTCTCGATCAGAGCCAGCTTCTCGTCGTTGCTCTCGGCGGCATCGATGGCGGCGCTGACGGTGAGCACCTCGTTGAAGGTGGAGGCCGTCTCTGCCACGGGCATGGTGTACTCCTGGCACACCAGCGGGTGGGAGAACACCTGCTGATCGTGGAAGGCATGGCCCAGCTCATGGGCCAGCGTCACAATATCACCGAAGGCGCCGTCGAAGTTGGTGAGCACCCGGCTCTGCCTGGCACTGGGGACACCGCAGTCAAAGGCACCGCCCACCTTGCCGTTGCGGGGATAGAAGTCGATCCACGCCTCGTCGAAGGCACGCTCCACCATGTCGTGAAGCTGGCTGTCGAAGCCACTGAAGATGCTCAGCAGATAGTCCTTGGCATCCTGTGTGGTGTACTTCTTGTCGCTCTTGCCCATGGGGGCGAACAGCTCGTACCAAGGCAGGCCGTTCTCATGGCCCAGCGCCTTGCCCTTGGCCCGCAGATACTGCCAGAACTTGGGCAGATACTCATCCATGGCCCCCAGCAGGGCATCCAGCGTCTCCCGCTTCATGCGGCTCTGATACAGGGCCTTATCCAGCGGGGAGGCATAGCCCCGGACCTGGCACTCGTTGATGACCTGCAGCTTGATGCTGTTGAGGGCATAGGCCACGGAGTCCTTGATCTTGTCATAGCACGCCAGCTCCGCCTCATAGGCGCTCTTGCGGACGGCGGGATCGGGATCGTAGGCCAGATTGCGGATGGCGGACAGGTTGGTGATGCCGCCGTCGTACTCCACCTTCACGCTGCTGGTGAGGTTATCCCGCAGACTCTCCCACGCCGAAGCACCGGAGATGTTCATCCGGGCGAACAGCTCCTCCTCCCGGTCGGTGAGCAGGTACTTGCTGTCCCGGCGGATGGACTCCAGCAGGAAGCGATAGGGCTCCAGCGCCGGGTCGGCGTCCATGATGGCGTCCAGATCCTCCAGCTCCGCCACCGTCCGGCGCAGGGATGCGTTGGCGGCGGCGCAGCCGCTGAGCTTGGCGCTGAGCTGGTCGCCCAGACTGTTGGCCTTGGTATCGGCGGTGTTGGCGCTGCACCGAAGGCTGCAGAAGATGAAGAGCTTGTTGGCCAGCTCCTCCACCCGCTCCTGCACCTGCAGGAAGCGATGCACCAGCTGGCTGTGCTCCATGCCCGCCGCCTCACCGGCCAGCGCGTTCACCGCCGCAATGGCCTCGTCCAGTGCCTTCATATCCCCGGTAAACGCCGGGTCGTCAAAATCCTTGTAAAGGATACTCAGATCCCATACCTCGTTCATGTTCGTTCCTCCTGCTTTTCAGATAGGCGGCTCCCCGCTGGTTTTTCCCGTCATATTATATCACACCCTTCCACCGGTTACAACCATTTGTTTCCGGGAAAAGAGCATCCCCCGGAGTAAAACTCCGGAGGATGTGCGGTTTCATATCGCTCTGTCATCCGCACTGGTGGGAATGGACCGTATACTCTGCGGTGTCGTGGCCGTCGTGGTGGATCAGGACGATCACGCCACCGTCATACCGCAGCGTCACCGTGCCGTCCTCCGCCCGCTCGCCGCCGGTGAGGGTCACGGAGGTCATACGGGTATCCGTGTGGGCGACGTAATAGCTATCTGTCTCCGCCCAATAGATGAATTTGGACAGCCCCACCTGATTGGTTTCCGCCAGAGACACGCCGAAATACTCCTTCAGCACGGCGTCCATCACCTGCCGGGGCGCCCGAAAGTACTGCATGACCGACTCCGGATCCAGCGACGTCAGATACGCCCGCTCCCGGTCGGTGAGATAGGTGTGGCCATAGAGAAGCCCGGAGAACCCGATGCCGTCGTAAAACAGGTGGTGCAGGTCGATATCCTTCGGGGAGGTATAGCTGCTGGTGGTGGCCTGACTGTACCAGCTGCCCGGCGTGAACATCGCCTGAAACTCCTCCAGCTCCTCAGCCGTCAGCTTACCGTTTTCCGGCTTCTGAGGATCGGGCTGCTGATTCTGGGCGCAGCCGGCGCACAGTCCCACGCACAGCATCAGCACCAGCATCAGGAAACGTTTCATAATATGATCCTCCTTCACTTCAAAGCTCTTTTTTACGGTGCTCCTCTGTAAAAGAACTTACCATACCCGTCTGCGCCCGTCAATAGTTTTTCGCAAAAACGTCTATATTCCTTCCGTTTTTCTTTCATTTTTCATCTAATATATACAAATCCGTTACAATTTGATACAAAACTGTTACAGTTTACTCCTCCTCGGAAGGCTTCCTGCGGAACATCTCCCGCAGGCTGTCCTTCAACCCCTTGGCCGTCTGGCGGATATCCTCCACCGTCTCCGCCACGTCGGAAACCTCCACGTTCCTTTCACCGGTAGTGAATACGAAGCCGTCGCCGTCCTTGCGGCACACCACGTCTCCCCCGGCCCGGACGCTGCCGCCTACACTCCCGCAGGCCACATCCCCGCCGCTCCGGACGTCACCCGTCACCCCGCCGCAGGCCACATCGCCGCCTGCGGTGACATTGCCCTCCACACCGGCGCAATGCACATCACCGCCGGCCTGCACGCCGCTGCCTACGGCGTCACACGCCACATCTCCGTCAGCTGTGACACTGCCGCCTACCTCGCCGCACTTCACGTCTCCTCCGGCGGTGACGCTGCCCTCCACCGGGCCGCTCTCACACACCACGTCGAACCAGCTGCTGACATTCACCGCCGGACCGTCGTACACGAACCGCAGCTCCTCCCGATGGCCCTTCAGCACCGCCGGGTCCTCCGTCAGCAGCTGATGCCCGTGGTACATCACCACATACAGGGTATCGTCGTCCGGCCACGGCAGGGTGCGCTCCGCCTCCTCCTGCTCCGCCGTCCGCTGGGGCTGTGGGGCCTCCCGACCAAACAGATCGTCCAGTGTCACATGGAACAGATCCGCCAACTGCGGCAGCAGCTGCACATCCGGGCAGGACAGCCCAGTTTCCCTTGGTTAAAGATATTGGTGTCATTTAATCAATTTTGCCGATAAATCGGTAGAAGATTTCTACCTCCTGTTCCCGGCTTCCGTCCTCACCTTTGACCGCTTCATGAACAACGATTTTTTCAATCAGCGTATTCAAAAGTTCGGCGGTCAGTTCTGTGGGATTGACATACTGTTTCATCAGACCTATCCACTTTTCAGCGTCAACCGCTGTCTGGGCGGCGGCCTCCATCGCTTCGTGAAGCCGTTCAATTTTTGCGTCCAATTCTCGCTGTTCGCCCTGATACTTTTCGGACAGCATATTGAAATTGTATTCTGTAATGCGTCCGGCAGACCAATCCTCATACATTTTTGCAAACAGGGTGTCTACTTCTGCTTTGCGCTTCTCCGCTTTTTTCAGTTCGGCTGCCTGCCGCTTCCTTGCGGTATTGCGTTCCTTATCGCTGGCATTGAGTAACCGTTTCAGAAGTTTGTCCCCGTCCTGCTGTGCCAGCATAGACCAGTATTGCAGACGGGAAAGGACATAGGCATAAAGCACATCATAGCGGATATAGTGCATGGAACACTGGTGCAAACCTTGCCCGTACTTGCTACAATGGTAGTGTGCATAGGGGGTTTTGTTCTGGCTGTTCACACCATAGGCCAGCGACCAGCCGCAGTCCGCACATTTTACCAGCCCGGAAAATATCTGCGTTGTGCCATTCTTCTGCCGCCTGCGCCTGTTGCAAATCTGTTCCTGTACTTGACGGAACACATCTTCGGAAATAATCGCTTCGTGGGTGTTCTCCACACGATACCATTCCTCTTTGGGCTTGCGTACTTTCTTCTTGTTCTTGAATGAAATGTTGGTCTGCTTATTGTGGACGCTGTGGCCGATATAGGTTTCCTCTTTCAGAATACTTTTCACCTGCGCTATCGTCCACGCATAGGCTTTTTCCTCCGGCGCTCCGGCGTAGATATTTGCGAAAGTGCCGTACCTTTGGAAATTCAGCCAGCCGGGAGTAGGTACTTTTTCTTCGACCAAAATCCGTGTGATACTGGCGGCTCCCCGGCCATGAACGGCAAGGTCAAAAATCTTTTCGATAATCCACCTTGTTTCCGGGTCAATCAGCAAATGGCCTTTCTTATCCGGGTCTTTGACATAGCCCAGCGGGGCATAGGCTCCATAGTGTGCGCCATTTGCGAACCGTGTCCGCATGGCCGCCTTTACCTTTTTGCTGGTCTGGCGGGCGTGCATTTCATTCAGAATGTTGAGGAATGGGGCAAGCTCATTCTCTCCGTTGATGGTGTCCACATTGTCATTGACAGCGATATAGCGGACGCCTTTGCTGGGAAAGTAGATTTCCGTGTACTGGCCGGTCAGAATGTAGTTTCTGCCTAAGCGGGATAAATCCTTTGTAACAACGCAGTTGATTTTCCCGTCCTCAATGTCGTCGATCATCCGCTGGAAGCTCGGCCTGTCAAAATTCGTGCCGCTCCACCCATCGTCGATGTACTCGTCGATCACGGTCAGGCCATGCTCGGCGGCATACTGCCGGAGCATCATGCGCTGCGTCTGGATGCTGCCGCTTTCGCCCTGAAGCTCATCGTCACGGCTCAATCTCAAATAAAGTGCGGTGTTATAAATCGTAGTATTGTAAGGTTGTTTCACCGTTAAAAATCCTCCTTCTAAAGAAACAACCCACGCTTACAATACTTTTGCTCTATGGCAATTATATCATAAGCGTGGGCGTGTTATCAATGATGGGCTATCAGGTTGAAGCGGCTTTTTCTGCGGTATGCCGCACCACATCTACAATCAGATCACCGAGGGGCTTCCCGCCTGCGGCGAAGTGTTCGGAGATTTTTATACGGTTGTTCCCACATACAAAATACTGCGTGCCGTTCTCTGCTTGTATGACCTGCCCTGTCCGGGGTGTAAAAATATCGCTTTCGCTTTTTGCCATCCAGTGTCCTCCATATTCAGTTTTCAAGGTACAATGCCGCACAGGGGCGGCGAAAATTTCTGCTTATATCTATCACCTTTCCTTTACTGTGTGCCGCTGTTGCCGTTTCAGTTCCGCCAGTATGTCCGGCGGGATACGGTCAACCAGCCGCCGCATATCGTCCAGTTCACTTTTCAGCTTCGCCCGTTCCATCGTATCTTTCATCTTGCCTTTTTCGCTGGCCTTTGCCCTTGCTTCCAGCTTCTCATTCTCCGCTAACAGGTCATTGATTGTGACCTTGTATTTTTTCAGTTGCCCGGAGAAATTTTCCATCTGCGGGAACCACTTTTTCAGCATGGAGAGTGCTTCCTCTTTTTTCTTTCCGGCGTTCAGCGGGTTAATGCCGTCAAGAGCGGCTTCAATGGCTCTTGCCTGCCGGGAGAGAGAAACCGCCTGTTTGAAAAGCCGGGTGGGGATATGCTTCCGGCCTGTCTTGCTGG